>ERZ791926.49-NODE-49-length-145405-cov-7.696574_pt1 | contig 145405 bp, 119 predicted proteins | sample MGYA00510131_ERZ791926 | MGnify/ENA primary metagenome ERZ791926 (study PRJEB30046, sample SAMN00792052) | human gut metagenome | study: EMG produced TPA metagenomics assembly of the A metagenome-wide association study of gut microbiota in type 2...
GATATATCCCCATTTATTGTACTTTACTACCTTTCCACTGCTTTTTTTCATAACAACCTGACCTCCTTTTCCAGAGTGCATGATTTTCGTTCACAGAGCTCACAGCATCCCTCACTCTTATCCTGTGTAAGTCTGCTGTCAGCTCTGCGCTTACAGTTTTTACACAAATTTGGATATAAAATGAGCCGCGCCCGCCTCCCTTACGGTCCGGCAGGCGCGGCATCTGATCATTTTTTATACCGTTCGTCTGCTTAGTATGTTAACTCCGGATATTTCTCTACAACTGCTTTGTAGAACAGATCTAATGCTTCTTCCTTAGTAGCTGTTCCCTCGAAGTAGTTCTTCATTGCATTCTGGAACTCTTCGTTACATCCCTGATCATAAGAAGAAAGATTGCTTAAATCAAGTTTGGAAACACCTGAGCTGTAAATGCCAAGTGGATTCTGTCCGCCTAAGATCTTGCTTGAGTAGGAGCTGTCTGCCATCTCAGTGATTACATCCTGATTGTTTACGAAGTCATCATCTTTCTCGATGATCTCTTTCATAACGTCATCATTGGTTGTCATCTGAAGCATGATATCTTTTACAAGGCTCTGGTTATCAGTTCCATTGGCTGCACAGATCCATGTACCACCCCAGAAGAAGCCCTGAGGTCCTTCCGTTGCGCCCCAGCCACCATTGTAACCGATACTGCCTTCTGTATCTGCTGCCATTGAGAAGTTTACTAACCATGCAGGTCCAAAGTAGCAGAATACATTTCCTTCCGGATAGAAACCTTTCTTCCAGTCATCACTCCACAGTTCGTATGTTCCTGTCTCACCTGCATCTACAAGCTCTTTGGAATCATCAACCCATTTCATAATGTTGTCATCAATATTGATCTTGCCGTCAACAACCCATTTTGAAGTGACGTTATTAGAATATACACGGAAAGTATCGTTTGCGGAAGATGTGATTGTGTAACCGGCATCTTTCATTTTCTTTGCTGTATCATTAAATGTATCCCAGTCTTTTACATAATTCTGAACCTCAGCAGGATCATCTGAACCTAATACTTCTTTTGCTGCATCTCTGTTATAGAATAATACGCCAGGGCAGCCCTGCCAGGAAAGACCTTTTAATACACCGTTGGAATCTGTAACAACATCTTTGGTGTACTGGTACTGTTTGGAAAGATCAGCATCGGTAATTCCAAGATCTGTAACTGCCATTGTGTAATCTGTATCAACATATTTCAATGCATAATCGGCTTCTACCAAGAAGATATCGATCTTATCGTCTGCTGCTGCATCTGCCTGTTTTAATAAGGTTGCATCCAGATTGTTCTGATATGCATTGTCATCATTTGGTGTAATGTTCCATTTTACAGTTACATCACCGATCGTACCTGTGGTTGCATCCACCTCTGTATATCCTGGATAATGATCTGTCAGACGGCTCTTGAACTCTTCATTCCAGCAGTAGATGTTAAGTACTTTTCCTTCATCAGAAGCACTTGCATCTGAACTTGTATCAGCGCTTGCTGCTTCTGTTGCCGGAGCGGCTTCATCTGTGGTTGCTGCTGCATCACTCTTCGTATCTGCTGCGTTGCTGCCACTGTTTGTGCTGGTGTTTGCTGCATTGCTGCCGCCGCATCCTGCCATCATGGTTACGAGCATTGCTGTGCATAATAATGTGCTAACGATTTTCTTTTTCATGGAAAACCCTCCTCCTTAATATGTGGTCTTTTGACCATTGTTTGTTTGCTACTTTTCAGTAGATAGTTCAGAATCAAATGCCTATCTTCCGTATACATTTCTGCAAAAATGCTGTCCGTATGTAGCTGCAACTACTTTTAAATACGTCCAACGGATTTACCGGCAACTAAGATTCCTTCTATAACGACTCTCTCTACGAGAGTTGTTCTCGGTTTCTCAATAGTGCCTATCAGCCGCTTGGCTGCCTCGCTCCCGATCAGCTCTGTGTCCTGTCTGATCGTTGTAAGCTGTGGATGTAATAACTGTGACATCCTCGTCCCGTCATATCCTGCAATTGAAATATCCTTCGGAATCCGAAGTCCCATCTCTATGATAACATTCCTTCCTCCTATTAAAGAGGTGTCATCCGGATATATGATACAGGTTGGCGGATCTTCTAAATTGAGCAGTTCCTTTGTCTGCTTTGCTGCTTCCCTGGTTTCCAGATAATCTGCTGTCCGGATATATTCATCCGGAATCTTTAAACCAAGTTCATCAACTGTCCGGTAAAAACTTGCCAGCCGGTCTTTCGTAACGTAAGAAGCCTGCTGCCCATGAATATATGCAATTTTTCGATGTCCCTGCCCGTATATGTATTTTACAAGATCTTCAATGCCCTGAATATTATTGGAACTGACTGCCGTACAATTATGATGTACATAATCGATTGTAACAACCGGCAGGTCACTGTTCATCAGTTCTAAGACATCCGGGTCATTGAAATCGGCACAGACAATTGCAACTCCTTCAAAATTCCGGTATCTGCAATGTTCATAATAAGACATCTTGCGATTTTCAAAACAGGTATTGATAAATGTAATGTCATATCCCTGTTTCTCTGACTGGACTTTTAATCCATTCAGTACTCCCGAAAAATACTCATGTGTCAAACCGCTTCCCGCATCTTCTTCAAAAAGAACTCCTATATTATAGGAACGGTTTGTCTTTAGAGCTCTCGCCGCTGCATTAGGAAAATATCCAAGTGCTTCTGCTGTCTTTCTGACACGGTTCTTTGTCTCTTCGCTGATATCTCTCTGGTCATTTAAAGCCTTGCTTACAGTGGCAGTGGATACTCCACATTTCTCTGCAATCGTTTTTAATGATACCATGGAAACCTCCAGCTTCTCTTCGAAAACGAAATGTTGTTTCCGAAATATTGCTTAATCGTTTTCGTACTTTTACTATATGCCATTCATAAGCAAATTGCAACTGGTTTTTGGCGATTCGTCGCTTTTTACACTTTTTTACATTAGTTTTTGTGTATTTTTACATTAAATATTAGACCAATTATCTGTAATCTTAGTACTTTGTATCTACTTCTTATACGTTTTCGTAAAATACTTTAATTATTCATCAAAAAATAGCCATTGTCGCTTTCATCCATAAAAGTATGTTTTTTTTGTCTAATCTGCTATATTTGCCTGTTTTTCAATGTTTTATATTGATTTTTATTCTTTCTGAATATATACTTTTTATTAAGAAATGAAAACTTAATCGTTTTCGAAACCGTTACTTATCAATATTTATGTATATGGAGGATTTTATTATGAAATTCGGTTATTTCGATGACGCCAACAAAGAATATGTCATCACATCCCCAAAAACACCACTGCCATGGATCAACTACCTTGGTTCCGAGAACTTCTTTTCCCTGATCTCAAACACCTGCGGCGGCTACAGTTTCTACAAAGATGCAAAGCTGCTTCGCCTGACCAGATATCGTTATAATAATGTACCGCTCGATTCTAACGGACATTACTACTATATTAAAGATGGCGATACGATCTGGAATCCAGGATGGATGCCGTCAAAGACGGAACTGGATGCCTATAGCTGCCGTCACGGCATGGGTTATTCCGTATTTAAAGGAAGTAAAAATAAACTGACTGCAGAACTTACCTCCTTTGTCCCGGTTGGTGAGACCTGTGAGGTCGGCAAACTTTCCCTTACGAACGAGTGTAATGAAACCCGTAATTTTTCCGTATTCTCTTACGTAGAGTTCTGTCTGTGGAATGCAATGGATGATATGACCAACTTCCAGCGTAACTTCTCCACCGGTGAAGTTGAGATCCATGGTTCCGCTCTTTACCATAAGACAGAATACAGAGAGCGTAGAAATCACTATGCTGTTTACGCTGTCAATGCCCCAATCGCAGGATTTGATACAGACCGCGATTCTTTCTTGGGTGCATATGGAGAAAATTCTGCTCCGGAAGTTGTCGTAAATGGAACTTCAAAAAATTCTGTAGCAAGCGGCTGGGCTCCGATCGGTTCCCATCACCTTAAAGTTTCTCTTGCTCCAGGTGAGACAAAAACCTATGTTTTTGTACTTGGCTATGTCGAAAATCCGGTAGAAGAAAAATGGGTAGGCCGTGCTGAGGACGGCATCATCAACCGCAAACGGGCTGACGAGCTTCTCTCACGCTTCGATACCGCAGAAAAAGCAGATGCAGCACTTGCTAAATTAAAAGATTACTGGAATGAACTGCTTTCTCATTTTACTGTTTCTTCCAGTGAAGAAAAATTAGACCGTATGGTTAACATCTGGCATCAGTATCAGTGTATGGTTACCTTCAATATGAGCCGTTCCGCTTCCTATTTTGAGTCCGGCATCGGCCGTGGCATGGGATTCCGTGATTCCTGCCAGGATCTTCTTGGTTTCGTACATCTGATCCCTGACCGCGCAAGAGAGCGTATCTTAGATATCGCTGCTACCCAGTTTGAAGACGGAAGTGCTTATCATCAGTATCAGCCGCTCACAAAAAAAGGTAACTCTGACATCGGAAGCGGATTTAACGATGATCCGTTATGGCTGATCGCCGGAACTGCCGCTTATATCAAAGAGACCGGGGATTATACAATTCTTGACGAAATGACGCCATATGACAGCGATGCTTCCAAAGCAACCACCTTCATGGAGCATTTACGCCGTTCCTTCCATTATACAATGGATCACTTAGGGCCGCACAATCTGCCTCTGATCGGACGTGCTGACTGGAATGACTGTCTCAACTTAAACTGCTTCTCGACAGAACCTGGCGAATCATTCCAGACATTTGGTCCTTCTGAAGGCCCGAATGCAGAATCCGTATTTATCGCAGGTATGTTTGTCCGCTATGGAAAAGATTATGCTGCAATCTGCCGCCATCAGGGTATGACAGAGGAAGCAGAAATTGCAGAGAAAGCAATCGCAGAAATGGAAAAAACCGTTATGGATGCCGGCTGGGATGGCGAATGGTATCTGCGTGCTTACGATCATTACAAAAATAAGATTGGTTCAAAAGAATGTGAGGACGGCAAGATCTTTATCGAGCCTCAGGGATTCTGCGTTATAGCAGAGATCGGCTTAGAAGAAGGCTACTGCTTAAAAGCAATGGAATCCGTTGAAAAATATTTAGACACCAAATACGGTATTGTGCTGTTACAGCCGCCTTATCACAGATATCATGTAGAACTTGGTGAGATTTCCTCTTATCCACCAGGATATAAAGAGAACGCCGGTATCTTCTGCCACAATAATCCATGGATCTCCATCGCAGAGACCGTAGTCGGCAGAGGCAACCGCGCATGGCAGGTATATACCAGAACCTGTCCTGCATATATTGAAGACATCAGTGAGATCCACCGCACAGAACCGTATGTATACTCACAGATGATTGCCGGAAAAGATGCACCGAACTTCGGTGAGGCAAAGAACAGCTGGCTGACAGGAACCGCCGCATGGACATTCCTTGATGTTTCCCAGTTTATCCTCGGTATCCGTCCGGATTATGACGGTCTGACTGTAGATCCTTGTATCCCATCTAAGTTAGATGGATTTACTGCAAAACGTGATTTCAGAGGTGTCAGCTACCATATCACAGTAAAGAATCCGGATCATGTTGAAAAAGGTGTTGTTTCCATGATCGTGGATGGACAGCCGGTAGAAGGAAATACCATTCCATTCACCGCTGATAAAAAAGATGTAAATGTTGAAGTAACGATGGGTTAACCTCCCATACCTGTCTTTACCTATAGAAAAGGAGCCTTTGATAAATGAAGGCTTCTTTTTTATCCTATACCGTTAAAATATTTCATTTTGTCTGTATTTACGCGGCGAAACACCTTTTATCCTACGGAAAGAATCCCCAAAATAATTACTGTCATTAAATCCACATTCGAATGCTATATCCGTGATTGATTTATCTGTTTCCAATAACAGTCTGCTGGCATTTTGTATACGCAGGTTAATGATATATTCCTTAAAACCAAAACCTGTCGCTGTTTTAAATCTTTTGGACAAAAATGACTTGCTCATATGAAATTTCTCCGCCACATCTTCCAGTAAGATATTTTCCGTATAATGCTCAAATATATAGGTTGCAACCTCCTGAATCTTCCGGTTGTCTACATCCAGCTCTTTTATCACTGTTTCCTCATACTCCCTGCATCTTATGATAAACAGTAAGAGTTCCACAAGTCCTGCCCTGATAAACGCTGGTGACAATTCATCCGGCGTTTCATTTTCAAATATCAGCTTATCCAGAAGGGAAATCACATAATCCCTGCGTTTTTCCGGTACATTTATTACTCCCGGAACCATGCAGTTCTTAAGGTGTTCGTCTCCGATCTGTTCTCTGATTGAGTCTACAGCCTCATTTCGAAAACTGATCACAATCCTTTCATGAAGTCCTTTTCCGGTATATATGGTCTTATGCAGGCAGCCACCCGGAACGATTACAAGATCCCCTTTTCCAAACTTGTATATATTATGATCGATAAAACTGGTACATTCTCCGTTTGACAGATAAAAGATCTCATGAAACGGATGTACATGTGGTTCACAGTTACTTTTACTTATCGTATTACTTTTTTTTATTTTTTTAATATCAAAATCTCTTGGCATATCCTGAAACATAAACTTCTCCATTTTTGTACTTTTTTTCTGTATTTTTCTTTATTTTTTCTATTTTTTCATGGAATATACTGTTTTATTGTCATATTATGAACTACATAAATACATTTTGTCAACATGCTTTATTATTTTATAAAGCTCCATGGAGGTTCTATGTCAAAACCAATATCTGAAAATAAAAGAAATATGATTTTAAACGGCAGTCTGTCACAGGCAATTCTTATGCTTGCCGTTCCGGTTATGATCAACAGTTTTATACAGTCAATGTACAATCTTACCGATACCTTCTGGTTAGGCAGGATCGGAACTGAAAATCAATCTGCCATAACGCTTGTATCACCATTCCAAAATATCCTTACCAGCTTTGGAAATGGTATCACAACCGCGGGTGCTATTCTAATATCACAATATCTTGGTGCCAGAAAAGATGAGCAGGCAGCCAAAATGGCAAATCATATATGCCTCATTTCTCTTGGTTTCTCGATTATCTGTGCACTACTGTGTTTTCTGATATCTCCATCACTGGTTACCTGGCTTGGTGCTGTTGGAAATGTGTATGTGTATGGTCTTACCTATTTAAGAATTGTTGTTCTCGATCTTCCATTTTTATTTATGATCAATTTATTTACGGCAGTGAAACAGGCACAGGGCGACACTGTAAAACCTATGCTTCTAAACCTGCTTGGTATCGTGATCAATCTCATATTAGATCCACTTTTCCTCATCGTATTTCACTGGGGGATCGGAGGCGCGGCATTTGCAACACTTACCGCAAAAATTCCATGTGCCCTGATTGGTTTTATCATACTTACAAAACCAGGGCAGTTGATAAGAATTTCTTTTAAGAATTTTGCATTTGACAAAAAAATGATAAGTTCCATTATAAAAATCGGTCTGCCAACTGCTATTGGCGGAAGTACCATGCAATTAGGAACTTTGCTCATGACAAGAAATGTAAATGTTTATGGCTATATTGCAACAAGTGCCTACGGTATTGGCAATAAGATCAATAGCCTTATTACAATGCCCGCAAGCGGTATTGGCTCTGCCGTATCCACTATCGTAGGACAGAATATTGGCGCCGGTAACAGGAAACGGGCGGATAAAGCATTTCATTATTCTCTTAGAATATGCGCCGTATTCCTTCTTATTTTGGGATTCATATTATCAAGACGCCCTGTTTCCCAGGCTATGGTATCATTTTTTTCATCCGATGCCAAAGTCATTCCTCTTGCAGCCGACTATCTGTCCATTATTGCTTTCTGGTGCTGGACAAATGCTTTTTATAATGTATCACAGGGATTATTTCAGGGATGTGGACATACATTCATAACAATGCTTGTAGACGCTTCAAGGATATGGATATTCCGTCTGCTGACTCTCTTTATATGCGCAAATATATTCCATCTGGGAGTAGCATCCATCTGGTACTCCGTTGTGATCAGTAACGGAACCTCTGCCCTGATCCTGTATATACTATACTGGACCGGTATATGGGAAAAAGGATATGCAGACCTTCGCTAAAGCCTTTCATATCCTTTTCTCATTCATTTTAATCTTCTATTTTCAGTTATCAAAATTTGTTGCAAATTAATTTGCTGTCACAAGTCCGTTCTCACAATCCAATTCTACATATGCACTGGATTTTAAGACATCAAGCGCATGTTTTGCACCGATCAGGACAGGAATATCAAGGCTTAATCCCGCAATCGCCGCATGGCAGTTTTCGCCGGATGCTTCCACGATCAGTCCGGATGCCTCACGCATCTGTGTCATCATTGCATTGCTGGTATCTTTTGCAACAATGATGTCCCCGACTTTAAAGTTTTTAAGATCTTCTTCATTGTGACAAACGCAGAGATTTGCAGAAATCTTCTGTGTTCCGATTCCTTGTCCCTCCACTAAGATATGTCCTGCCACCTGCACCTTGATCAGGTTGGTCGTACCGGATACACCAAGAGGAACTCCTGCGGTTAAGACAACAACATCTCCTTTGGAAATGATTCCTGCTGCTTCTGCTGCATCGACTGCATAGTCAAACAGTTCTTCTGCTTGTGTCTTTTCCTCGATCATAAGCGGGATCACACCCCAGGATAATGCAAGCTGGCGGTAAATCTTCTCTGTCAGACATCCTCCGATGATCGGACAGTTCGGGCGGTATTTGGAAACCATACGGGCAGTGCGTCCGGATTTTGTTACCGTGATGATCGCTGCTGCATTTAAATCACCTGCCATCGTACAGGTTGCATGGGAGATAGCATTGGTCACATCCGGGTTGCTCATAGTCTTACGCATTTTGAAACGCTGTAAGTAATTGATATCCTGCTCGGTACGGACTGCAATACGCACCATGGTCTTTAAAGCCTCGATCGGGTACATACCTGCAGCCGTCTCACCGGAAAGCATGATCGCACTGGTTCCATCATAGATCGCATTTGCAACGTCAGTTGCCTCTGCTCTGGTCGGACGCGGATGTTTCATCATAGAATCAAGCATCTGCGTTGCTGTGATAACTTTCTTACCTGCATCGTATACTTTTTTGATGATCATTTTCTGAATGACCGGTACATCCTCTAATGGTATCTCAACACCCATATCACCGCGGGCTACCATGATACCATCGGAAACGCGGATAATATCATCAATATTCTGTACACCCTGCATATTCTCAATCTTGGCAATGATATTGATATCTTCACCGCCTTTTTCTGCAAGGATCTTACGGATTGCAAGCACATCATCTGCTGTACGGACAAAAGATGCTGCAATAAAATCATAATCATGCTCTACTGCAAATACGATATCACCGTAATCTTTCTCACTGATATATGGCATGGACAGCTCTACATTCGGAACGTTCACACCTTTTCTGTTTGAGATCATACCGCCATTTAATACCTGACAGATGATATCCTTTGGCTTTTTGCCATCTTTATCTGCTTTTGCACCAGGTGTCACTTTGATTTCTTTGACTTCCATTCCGATCAGACCATCATCGATCAGAATACAGTCTCCCGGCTTTACATCCTCCGGCAGATTTTTATAGGTAATGGAAACGCGTGTCGCATCTCCCATAATCTCATCGGTTGTCAGAGTAAACGTCTGTCCATCCTTAAGTTCAACTTTTCCATCTGTAAAATCTTTCAGACGGATCTCCGGTCCTTTGGTGTCAAGCAATGCTGCGACTGGACGTTTTAATTCCTTACGAAGCTTCTGTAACATCTGAAGACGTCCTAACTGCTCCTCATGGTCACCATGAGAAAAATTAAAACGGGCAACATTCATTCCCTCTTCGATCAGGCGTTTTAATACACCTTCTTTATCTGTTGCAGGTCCTAAAGTACAAACAATTTTTGTTTTTCTAAACATCTTTTTTCCTCGTAAAAAAATATATTTTCGGCAATCGATTCTTTCTTATTATTTTGTGATCATCGTACCCGGTCCACCACTCACATAGGTGCCGTCTTTGTTCAGCTTTGTAATAAGTACGGAACGGATTGCGGAATCTCCAATAAAATCAATGGCAGCCTGAATCTTAGGCAGCATATCATCTTCTCCGAACTGGCCTTCTTCCATGTACCGTTTTGCATCTGCAACCGTCATGGTGGAAAGTGCTTTTTCATTCTCTGTGCCATAATTCAGACATACGTTATCCACACTTGTTAAAATGACTAACATGTCAGCATCTAAAAGTTCTGCTAATTTTCCTGCTGCAAGGTCTTTCTCGATCACTGCGCTGGCACCTTTTAAATTATTATCCTGTGAAAGCACCGGAATACCGCCGCCGCCACATGCAACAACAACCTGATCTGCATCGGATAATGCACGGATCGCATCGATCTCAACGATGTCCATTGGCTTTGGAGCCGCAACAATACGGCGGAAACCGCCTTCTACTGCAGTGACATGATTTCCTTTTTTCTCCTCTGCCTCAGCCTCTTCCTCTGTCATCACACGTCCGATCACCTTGCTTGGCTTATAAAAAGCCTCATCATACGGATCTACGACAACCTGCGTTAAAACTGTGGAAACCGTTTTATAAATTCCTTTATTGAGCAGTTCAGCACGGATAGCATTCTGTAAATCGTAACCGATGTATCCCTGACTCATTGCAGAACATACAGACATTGGCGTAGCGGTATACTCCGGATATAATCTGCAGAACTCATTCATTGCTGTATGGATCATACCAACCTGTGGTCCGTTACTGTGTGTAATGACTACCTGATAATCATCGCGGATAAAATCAGCAACCGCTTTTGCAGTGCGTTTTGTTGCCTCTTTCTGCTCCGGTAATGTGGTACCAAGTGCTTCATGACCAAGTGCTATTACGATTTTTTTCTTTTTCATGGCTATCCTCCGATACTGACTCTTCGTCATAGTGATTATTTTAGCATGAACCTTTTTCAGGCGCAATGTAAAAGGAGTTTGCTTCCTGTTAAGATTTTCTGCTTTTTGTAAAATTTATAGTTTCAGCATACCATATTCTTACATATTTTTAAATAAAAGAATATGCTCTTTGCGTACATTCTTTTATCCTGAACAATAGAATGCACGCTCTGCAAACATTCTATTGGCATGAATAAATGTATAACTCCGCGAACATTTTATTTTTCTTCCTGCGCTGCATTTTCATCCTGTAATGCATCTTCCTGCGGCAGCACGAATGAATCGATCAGCTCCCAGATCTCATCGCGTCCCTGCTTCGTCTCAGCGGAAAACGGAATGATCGTGGTGCCCGGCTGCACATTTAAGCCTTCGCGGATTGCTTTGACATTTTTCTGGATCTGGCTTCGTTTGATCTTATCGAGTTTGGTCGCAATGATGATCGGTGCAAATCCCTGATATACCATCCACTCATACATCATCCTGTCGTTTGCGGAGGGATCGTGGCGGATATCGATCAGGAGAAATACTGCTTTTAACTGTTTGGACGTGTGCAGGTAATTCTCAATCATTTTTCCCCATTTAGCCTTTACTTCCTCGGATGCTTTTGCGTAACCATATCCCGGTAGATCCACAAGATACATGGCATCGTTGATATTGTAAAAGTTAATGGTCTGTGTTTTTCCCGGCTGGGCAGAAGTACGTGCTAACGCTTTACGGTTCATCAGCGCATTGATCAGGGATGATTTTCCAACGTTTGACTTTCCTGCAAAAGCCACTTCCGCATACGCGGTATCCGGCACTTTGCTGGTCACACCGCAGACAATTTCCAGATTTACATTTTTTATTACCATGTTATTCTCCTCATTGTTATCTTCATACACTTGCTATGATTTCTAAAACATTCTTTTCATTTGCCGGCAGAAAATCTTATTTTTGTTTTTTCACAAACGCCACTTCCAGTACATCCTGCATTTTTTCCACAAATACAAGTTCAAGTCCTTTTTTGATCTCTGCAGAAATCTCCTCCACATCCTTCTCGTTTTTCTTCGGAATGCAGATTGTTTTGATTCCGGCATTCTTCGCTGCAAGGATCTTTTCTTTTAAGCCACCAATCGGGAGCACTCTGCCGCGCAGTGTGATCTCTCCTGTCATTGCGACATCCGCACGGACCGGAGTCTGTGTGATCGCAGAAAGCATTGCCGTTGCCATCGTGATACCTGCAGACGGCCCATCTTTTGGCACCGCGCCTTCCGGAATGTGGATATGGATATCATTTTCCTGGAAAAACTTTTTCGGGATGTGATATTCTTCCCCTACTGAACGGATATAGCTTAACCCCGCCTGCGCTGACTCTTTCATGACGTCTCCAAGCTGTCCGGTAAGCTGTACCTCACCTTTGCCCGGCATTACATTGACCTCGATCTCAAGTGTATCACCGCCAACGCTCGTCCAAGCCAGTCCGCGCACGATTCCAACCTCGTCCGTCTCGTTTTTCATATCAAATGTATATTTTTCTTTTCCAAGATATTTTTCCACATTCTGACCTGTAACTTTTACGCATTTTGCTTCAGATTCATATACTTCCCTTGCAGCTTTTCTTGCAATTTCAGACAGTCTGCGCTCTAAATTACGCACTCCTGCTTCCCTTGTATAACCGGAAATGATCTTTTGCAGTGCACGGTCACTGACCGTCAGTTGTTCCGGCTTCAAACCATTTTTCTCTCTTACCTTCGGCAATAAATGATCTTTTGCAATATGCAGCTTTTCATTTTCCGTATAACTGCTTACCTCAATCAGTTCCATACGGTCAAGCAGCGGACGCGGGATATCCTGTACAGAGTTCGCTGTTGCGATAAAAAGCACCTCAGACAGATCGATCGGAACTTCGATATAATGATCGCGGAACTTACAGTTCTGCTCTGCATCAAGCACCTCAAGCATAGCGGATGCGGTATCCCCCTTATAATCACTGCTCATCTTATCGATCTCATCAAGCAGCATCAGAGGATTTTTCACGCCCGCACTGCGCAGTCCGTTTACGATACGTCCCGGCATCGCACCAACATAAGTTTTTCTGTGTCCGCGGATCTCAGCCTCATCACGCACACCGCCCAAACTGATGCGCACATATTTTTTATCAAGTGCGCGTGCCACTGACCTTGCAATACTTGTCTTACCGGTACCAGGCGGCCCGACTAAACATACAATTGGGCTCTCTCCTTTTTTTGTCAGATTACGGACGGCAAGGAACTCTAACATACGCTCTTTTACTTTTTCAAGACCATAATGATCTTCATTTAAAATGCGCTCTGCATTTTTCAGATCCTTGTTATCATGTGATGCCTTATTCCATGGGAGTTCTAACATGGTCTCGATATAGCCGCGGCTGACCGCACTCTCCGAAGAACTTCCACTGATATTTTTAAAACGGAGGATCTCTTTTTTGATCTTCTCTTTGACCTCTTTATCTGCCTTTAATTTTTTTAACTGCTCTAAATAGGCATCCGCGTCAGACTCCGTGTTATCCTCACCAAGTTCTTCCCTTATCAGTTTCATCTGCTCACGCAGAATGTATTCCTTCTGATTCTTGTCAACACGCTTTTTTACTTTTGCCTGAAATTCATTTTTAATGGCAATGATCTCAATTTCTTTTAAAAGAAGCGCCATCAAAACTTCATAGCGCTCTGTCAGAGAAACTGCTTCTAATATTTCCTGTTTCTGTTCATAATAAAAAGGAAGATTATTGGCGATCAGATCCATAATCTTTGGCAGATTCTCTTCTTCTCTGACCTGTCTGCGCAATTCACCGCTGACACGCTGGTTGACAGACACATATTTTTCAAATGTGTCCTGCACACTGCGCACCATAGCCGTTTTTGCCTCATCTGACAACCCTTCATCGACTTCCTCACACCGCACGAGTTCAACCTCTAAAAAGTCCGTTTGAGAAACAAAAGCGGACAATTGTGCCCGCTCTGTTCCTTCGACTAAAACTCTTACGATGTTATTTTGTAATTTTATAACCTGCCTGACCTCTGCTATGATACCGATCTGATACAGATCTTCGATGCCAGGCTCTTCCTGCTCCACATCACGCTGTGCAACCAGGAAAATCTTCTGCTCATCCATCATGCTTTGCTCTACCGCATGGATCGACTTATCACGGCTCACATCAAAATGGGCGATCATCCCCGGAAGGATGACCATTCCGCGAAGTGCCACCGCAGGCATTTTCATCGTATTATTATCCAACCTGTTTTTCCTCTATCTTTTCAAGTTCACGTTCTTCGATCGCAAGCTGCTCTTCTACCATATCTTTCGTGATCTGGCACTGTGTAATGGATTCATCCGATGGGATATGATACATCAGATCTAACGTAACAGCCTCCATGATCGCACGAAGTCCTCGTGCTCCTGTTTTACGTTCTAACGCTTTATCTGCAATCGCCTCAAGTGCTTCTTTATCAAAGTTAAGAGCCACACCATCTAACTCAAACAGCTTCTGATACTGCTTGGTAAGTGCATTTTTCGGCTCCTGTAAAATACGGATGAGTGCATCTCTGTCAAGCATATCTAAAGATACGGTTACCGGCACACGTCCGATAAACTCAGGGATCAGTCCGAATTTTACAAAATCCTGTGGCAATGCATGTTTTAACACATCACCAATGTTATATTCTCTCCTGTCACGGATATCCGCATTAAATCCGATCGTCTTCTGATCCATTCTGGTCTCAATGATCTTTTCAAGTCCATCAAATGCACCACCACAGATAAATAAGATATTCGTTGTATCGATCTGGATCAGTTCCTGCTGTGGATGCTTTCTTCCACCCTGCGGCGGAACAGATGCAACTGTTCCCTCTAAGATCTTTAACAGTGCCTGCTGTACACCCTCACCGGATACATCTCTGGTGATGGAAACATTTTCTGATTTTTTGGAGATCTTATCGATCTCATCGATATAGATAATTCCGCGTTGTGCACGCTCGATGTTATAGTCTGCTGCCTGAATGATCTTTAAAAGGATATTTTCAACATCCTCTCCGACATATCCGGCTTCCGTCAGTGTGGTCGCATCTGCGATCGCAAACGGAACATTTAAAACTCTTGCTAATGTCTGGGCAAGTAATGTTTTTCCGGAACCGGTCGGTCCTAACATCAGAATGTTGCTCTTCTGAAGTTCGACACCGAGGTCATCCCCTGCCATGATTCTTTTATAATGATTATAAACAGCCACAGACAGCACTTTTTTTGCCTGATCCTGTCCAATGACATAATCATCCAAAAATGCCTTAAGCTCTTCCGGTTTTAACAGATTGATCTCATCTTCCGGCTCAGCCACTTCTCCTGCTGCTTCATCATTTTCTAATTCTTCATCGATAATTTCAGCACAGATATCCACACACTCGTCACAGATATATGCACCGTTTGGTCCTGCAATCAGCTTGCGAACCTGATCCTGTGTTTTCCCGCAAAAGGAACAACGGAACTTATCGTCATTTCTTCCTGCCATAATTGCTGTTTCTCCGTATTCTATCGATTTGTGATGACATCATCAATCAGACCATATGCCTTTGCTTCTTCCGCTGACATATAGTAATCACGCTCTGTATCTGCTGCGATCACATCATATGGTTTTCCGGTATTTGCAGCAAGAATCTCATTCAAACGTTTTTTCGTCTTTAAGATATTCTCTGCTGCGATCTGGATCTCTGTAGCCTGACCTTTTGCTCCGCCGGATGGCTGATGGATCATGATCTCCGCATTCGGAAGTGCAAGTCTCTTTCCTTTGGTACCGCCGGAAAGTAAGAATGCTCCCATACTTGCAGCAAGTCCGATACAGATCGTGGATACATCACATTTGATATACTGCATTGTATCATAAATTGCAAGTCCTGCTGTTACCATTCCACCTGGAGAATTGATATATAACTGGATATCTTTTCCAGGATCTTCTGACTCTAAGAAAAGCAACTGTGCTACAGTCAAACTTGCTGTTGTCTCATTCACTTCTTCTCCGAGGAAAATGATTCTGTCTTTTAATAAACGGGAGTAAATATCGTAATTACGCTCTCCTCTGCTGGTCTGCTCAATGACGTAAGGTACTAAACTCATTTTGTTTTCCTCCAATCCATATTGTTTATAAAAATTTAATTATTGCTTATATGCTTAAACAGACCGGCCCGAATGAGCCAGTCTGTTGTATGTTGTCCGCTTTCGACGAAGCCTCTCTTATTCTTCTGCGTTCTCTTCAGCGTCCGCTTCTTTATCTTTCTTTGTCTTAGCCTTTGCTCTCTCTTTTACGTTTTCCATAACAAGGTCAACTGCTTTTGTTACGGAAATATCTCTCTTCATGGATTCTTTCTCAGCGTCGCCCATGTACTCTTTGAGCTTGTCTGCTTCCATGCCGTAAGCCTTTGCCATCTTCTCGATCTCAGCGTCGATCTCTTCTTCGCTTACTTCGATGTTCTCGTCTTTTGCGATCTGCTCTAATACAAGGCTGCTCTTAATACGTGTCTCAGCTTCCGGACGAACCTGCTCTTCTAATTTGTCTAATGTGAGACCGGAGAACTGCATGTACTGCTCCATGGAAAGTCCGCTCTGAGCCAGTCTCTGTGCAAATTCATTTACCATGTTCTCGCACTGTGTTTTGATCATTGCTTCCGGAATCTCCATTGTAGATTTGTCAATGATCTTCTGGATTGCTTCATCCTCCTTTGTGCGTTTTGCTTCGTCCTCTTTCTGAACCTCTAAGTGTTTCTTTAAGTCTTCTTTGTACTCTTCTAATGTATTGAACTCAGAAACATCCTGTGCAAACTCATCGTTTAACTCTGGAAGTTCTTTTGTTTTTACTTCGTGGATCTTAACTTTGAATAATGCCGGCTTGCCTGCTAATTCTGCAGCCTGGTATTTCTCCGGGAATGTAACGTTTACATCCACTTCATCTCCGGCATTCTTTCCTACTAACTGATCTTCGAATGTATCGATGAAAGAGTGGGAACCGATCTCAAGCGGATGATTCTCGCCTTTACCGCCCTCAAATGCAACGCCATCAACGAATCCTTCGAAATCGATCACAGCGGTATCACCTTCAGCGATCGGTCTGTCTGTTACAGTAACAGTTCTGGAATTCTTCTGTCTTTCTTTCTCAAGCTCAGCTGCAAGCTCTTCATCAGATACTGTTGTATCGATTTTTGTTACCTGTACGCCTTTGTATTTACCAAGTTTTACTTCCGGTCTTACAGCAACCTCTGCTGTGAAGATGAAAGGTTTGCCAGCTTCGATCTGTACCACTTCGATAGAAGGTCTTGAAACAACATCTGCGCCGCTCTCTTCTACTGCCTGTGCGTAATTCTCCTGAATCAGAGTATTAGCAGCCTCCTCATAGAATACACCTGCTCCGTACATTTTCTCGATCATCTTTCTCGGCACTTTACCTTTACGGAAACCAGGAATGCTGATCTTTCCTTTCTCTTTCATATATGCAGCCTGGATCGCATCCTCTACCTTCTCTGCTGCAACTTCAATTGTGAGTTTTGCCATGTTCTTTTCTAAATTTTCCACCTGTACACTCATTATTACTCATTTCCTCCTTCAAACTTTATATGAATACTTGATGTACTTTTTTCCGTTCATTTCAATCTATGTTCCTGTCGAGCACCCCCGTTTTTCAAGGGTTTCGCCTGTCTTTCGGAAAAAAGGGCGTACTACGACTATCACAGTCATTTTAGGATTATAACACACTGTGTGGGAAAATTCCAGTTATTTTTGAATTTTTCCGGCAATGATGAGTTTTTTATCGACCAGGGTATCGCCTTCGTATACCAGTTTCAGCGAAAAATATTCCTCACACTCATCCAAAAGCCGCAGGAATATTTTGTCACCTTCCCACAGTTTCAGGTCTTTGATCTCCTTTTTTGGTACCCAGACAAGCTCTCCCTCGTCGCAGTCGGTTATCTCCCCGGTAAACTGGTCTGACGTAAATAAATGCATATATTCAGTACCCCACTCGTTGGAAATAAAGGTAATGACGCCCCGCGCGCGGTAAGATGTCAGGGTGAGACCTGTCTCTTCCTTTACCTCACGCAGCATACATTCTTCCGGCATTTCCCCCGCTTCAAACTTGCCGCCGACACCGATCCACTTGTCATGGTTTAGGTCGTTTTCCTTTTTTACCCGGTGCAGCATCAGATAACAGTCATCTTTTTCGATATAACAAAGTGTGGTTAAAAACATCGCATCCTCCTGTAGAAATTTTCTGTTTCATTTTTGCTGCCGTTCACACGTACTGTGTGAGCAGCAAATATTTTTTTACTCCTGCAGACCTGCAAACTGCGCCATATAAAGTTTATAATAAGCGCCCTTTTTCTCCATCAGCTCTGCCGGACTTCCCTGTTCTAAAATACCTCCCTGGTCGATCACAAAAATGCGGTCTGCGTTCTGGATCGTGGAAAGTCTGTGTGCGATCACAAAACTGGTTCTGCCGGAAAGCAGTGCCTCGATTCCCTGCTGCACTAAAAGTTCTGTATGTGTATCAATGCTGGACGTTGCCTCATCTAAGATCAGGATTTTCGGCATGGAGATCATCGTTCTCGCAAACGCAATAAGCTGCCTTTGTCCGATAGAAAGTCCTGCCCCATGTTCTTTTAATTCCGTATCATAACCTTTTTCCATTTTCATAATGAAATCATGCGCATTGACTGCCTTTGCAGCCGCGATCATTTCTTCATCTGTCGCATCTAATTTTCCATATAAAATGTTGTCACGGACTGTTCCATGAAAGATAAAATTATCCTGCGTCATAACACCCATCTGACGCCTTAAGCTCTCAATGGAAACCTTTGTCAGGTCGTAACCATCCACTAAAATTTTGCCATCTTCAATGTCATAAAAACGGCTGATCAGATTAACGATCGTTGTTTTTCCTGCTCCGGTCGGTCCTACCAGTGCGATCGTCTCACCCGGTTTTACAGAAAAACTGACATCGGAAAGTACCTTTGTTTCCGCCGGTGTTCCCTTATCATAAGTAAAACTTACATGTGAAAATTCAACACTTCCCTCTATATCCGGCAGTTCCGTCACATCCTTTGCGTCCACAATGTCAGCGTCGGTATCTAAGATATCAAAAATACGCTCTGCCGCCGTAAGATTTGTGACAAGATTGTTATAAAAATTGCTCAAGTTCATGATCGGATTCCAGAACATATTGATATAAGTTCCGAATGCAACCAGAAGTCCGACCGATACTTTTTCAAATCCCAGAAAACGGATGCCGACCAGATAAAGCATCATCGCACCAAATCCCCAGCAGAAATCAATGACCGGGCCAAACATGTCAGCGTAAGTTACCGCATCCACAAATGATCTCTGATGTTCGTCCGTCAGTCCTTCAAAAATCTCCTGTGTCTCATCTTCTGCCGCAAAACTCTGAACCACATTCATTCCGGCAATATCCTCATGCACATAAGCATTTAAGTTTGATGCCTTTTTCCGGAAAATCTGCCAGCGTTTATGGGATGCCGTCTGTACAAACCAGATTCCCGCGATCATAAGCGGGATCGTAGAGAGTGATGCAAGCGCAAGCCGCCAGTCTTTTACCAGCATGATCACGACAACCCCGACTACCGTCACAAATTCCGGCACCATCGTCGTGACCACATTGACCAGCACATCTTTTAAAGAATTGACATCCCCGATGATACGCGCAAGGATTTTTCCGGTCGGTCTGCTGTCAAAAAATGAAAATGACAGCGTCTGAATGTGCTCATACAGATCCTGACGGATTTTCAGTAAAATCTTGTTGGAAATCACCGCCATCGCATACATCCGGAGTTTTACCATCACAATAAAAATCAGGTTTAACACCAGCGCAAAGATTCCTAGTCTGATCAATCCATGCAGATCGGACTGCACAATATAGTGATCGATCGCTTCCTCGATCAAAAGCGGGTTTACCAGTGAAATCGCCACCGTAACCCCCATACAGAATAACACGGCAATAATCGTGCCTTTATATGCAAGCAGATAGGAAAACAGCCGCCGCATGATCTTTTTCTTGTCGGTATTTTCCATAAATTCATCTTCGCGATATGAATTGACTGCCATTACATCGCCTCCCCTCCTAAGAACGTGCCGTACTGTGCCATGTAAGTCTCATAATAAAGGCCACGCTTTTTTAGCAGTTCCTGATGTGTTCCGCGCTCCGCGATCCTGCCGTCTTTCAGATAGATGATCTCATCTGCATGACAAACCGCAGAGATACGGTGCGCAATGATCATTTTCGTTGTATCTTTTAATTCATTTAATGTTTTCTGGATCTCATGTTCCGTCTCCATATCAAGCGCAGACGTGGAATCGTCTAAGATCAGGATCGGCGCCTGTTTCGCGATCGCACGCGCAATACTGATACGCTGCTTTTGTCCGCCGGAAAGCCCGACACCACGCTCACCGATGACCGTTGCATACTGTTCATCCATTTTTTCAATGAAATCTTTTGCCTGTGCACAGTCTGCCGCCTTACGTATCTCATCAACCTGCATCACCTTGCGCTGCCCCATCTTAATATTTTCCTCGATCGTATCCGAAAATAAAAATACATCCTGCAGTACAACCGAAATACTGCTGCGAAGCTGTTTTAACGAAAGTTTCCGCACATCCGTACCATCCACTTTAACTGCGCCGTCTGTCACATCATAAAAACGCTGCAACAGGTTGACGATCGATGATTTTCCGGAACCGGTAGCACCCATGATCCCAATCGTTTTTCCTGCTGGAACTGTAAAATTGATATCGGAAAGAATATCTTTTCCTTCGATGGAAAATGAAACATGTTCGAAAGAAATATCCCCTTTGACCGGTTTTAATACGACAGGCTGCTCTCCGTCTTTGATCATGGCTGTCTCCCCGTAAATCTTTTTGATCTTCTTGTAAGAAGCAACGGCAGAGGACAGATCATTGGTCAGCCAGCCTAACATTTCCATCGGCCAGGTGCAGTTTCTGCTGTACTCTACAAATGCAACAAGTGCTCCAAGTGTCATATTTCCATGCATCACGGAAATACCACCCAGGATCGTCATTGCAACCGGTAGTGCTTTTCCCACAAACTGAAAATACGGATAATATTTTACCAGCACCTTTGACTGGCTTATATTCAAGTCATAGTAACGTTTGTTATGTGACAAAAATTTTTCAATCTCAAATTTTTCCCTGGCAAATGCCTTTACGGTACGCACACCTGCAAGATTCTCCTCCGCAACCGTGGTCAGCACCGCATTTTCCTCACTGATATCCTCGTAAATTTTATCCAGTTTCCGCTCCATGATGATCGCGATCGCGCCGCAGGAGATCATCGTCACAAGCGGTATCAGCGCCAGTTTCCAGTTCAGATGGAACATACAGTAGAGCACCATGCTCACATGGATGACGACCTCGATCGTCAGCATTCCGACATATCCCATCGCATTCCAGATCTTGTCGACATCATCCTTGACTCTCGCCATCAGTTCTCCGGTATTCGTATTATCAAAATAATTCATCGACAATGTCTGGATATGCCGGAACAGATCCTTACGGATCTGTGCACCGATCTTTGAACTTAAGACATCAAATGAAAATTCTTTGCAGTATCCAAAGATGCATCGTCCGACCCCGACTGCAACGATTCCCACCAAAAGACCAGTGAGCAGTTCCATTTTTCCGCCGGTAATAACTTCATCCACGATCCTCTGTGTGATCTGAGGGTAAACCATATCCAGCCCAGTCGCAATAACCATGGAACATATTGCGAACAAATACCCATACCAGTAATGTCCGATATATGTATGTAACTTTTTCATAAATCCCTGTTCTTCCTCCTTATCTTCCCCTTTACAATCCCCGGTTTCTGACATATTTTTGTGCTGTAGCACACCACTCTGACAATCTTCTGCACGCTTGCAGACAGATCCTTTAGTACAAAAAAATCCCGCGGTGTCATATCTCACCACGGGAAGTATGTCAAAAAACATTCTATTTACTTTTGCATGAATCTATGCCAGCGTAACAGAATTAACCGAGGTAATTGTATGTTGATTATGCAGTTCGTTCATTGTAACATTCGTTAATCTAATCATTACTTTTACCTCTCTTTCTTCAAAATTTTAGATTACTTTGCAAGTATACGCTTGAGGCGGGTGGGTTGTCAAGAGGTGGTGAAGAAAAGGCTGCAGAATTGCCACAGTTTAATGCAAATATTCTATCAGATCAGGATATTTTTCTTGATTCTCTCTTATGTAATTTCTCTTAAATGCAGCAAATCTCGATTCTCTTCGCAATAATGATTTTATTTTTCGCAATGCAAATTTCTGCTGTTTTGGATCCTGCATTTCTTCCAATGAATCATACAGTTTATTCATTTCCCGGTTTAATTCCTGAAACCGGAAATCACTTTTGTACACTCTCATACCTGTATTTTTCAGATTAAATACTTCTGTGATTAATTTTGCCGTCAACGCCGCCTGCCTGTTTTCGTTGTTTACTGCATGTACATCAATCTCATTGCCCTGCAAACGAAAAATAATCGACTCTTCCGGGGCATCCTTACAACAATCAATGATTCCCTCATCATAAATACGCTGGTTTTTCACATTATTGCAATGCCCACACGACCAGAAAAGATTATTCCAGTCAAATTTTCGCTCTGGATATTTTCCGTCAAAATGTGGCAGTAAATGTTCCACCTGGGCATCCTGCAGTTCACTCAATTCACATATATAACATTTATTATGAAAATCTTCCTTCAACTGCTTTACGACATCCGGCATCGAATAACTTCCTTTTACTTTCTGTGCCTCTACTGCCAGTGATGCTGGAGCGGGAAAACTGCGTTCTACTTTTACCATTAGATATCCTCCCTGCTCCTTAGTCCCTCTTTTAATCTTTGGTACTCAGTCGTAAGATTAAGCGCCAGATAATCCGGGACTTCATTTAAATACATTTCCAGTTCTGCAATTTCATCAAAATCTTCTTCTGTCAGTTTTTCTTTATTTGCCAGTTCTTTATAACGGTCAAACTTCTTCTGCAACAGCACTGACATCTCATTTGCATTAAAATATCCTTCTACAATTCCTGTATATGGCACATCTGACAGTCCATCTTTAACCAGAAGTTTCTTTTCCAGATCATAAATAACTGCGTTATCCACACTGTTGATAATAAACGGCGAATGTGTCGACATAATGAACTGGATATTGGGGAAAATCGATGTCAACAGATCCAGAATTTTGCGTTGCAATTCCAAATGCAGGTGTGTCTCTATTTCATCGATCAGAACAATTCCGGCTACTGAAAAATCAAATCTTCTTTCAGTCTGGCTTTCCATACGAATGATCAGGTCAACTACAATATCCAAAACTGCTGCATAGCCGCTGGAAAGCTCATTAAAATCAAACGGATCTCTGCCTTCCATATGAATCGTAAACTGAAACGTTTCCTCGTCAAATACAAGTTCTACCGAGTCATCATCAAAGATTCTTTTTAACAGATTATCAAAATTTTGAAACCACGCTGCTATCTGATCTGCTTTCTCCTTTTTTCCACCTGTGACAGCTAAAGCCTGCGTCATTTTCAGATCGAGGAGATATTTTACAAAGTCCTGGCGTGGCGTTTCTTTAATAGAATAATCCTTTTTTAGAGCTACTTTTTCTACATGCTGTGGAATCTGGGCTTTGAAAATGCGGTCTGCTTTGTAGTAGGCGGTTACGAATTTACCCTGTGGAAAAAAATCCTGAATATCATCTATTGGTGTTTCAAATTCTACTATTAAATCTCCCATTAAAATTTTGTAACACTTCTCGTAATCCTCAACACGTTTTTGAATTTTCTCCAACTCTTCGGATGCATTTTCCCGACTTATTACATTTTGCAACTCCTCCTTGCTTTGTTCTAATTTTTTTCTACATTCTCTATAAGCTGCCGGATGTGTAATCACATCCAAATAAGCTGCTAGCGCATCCAAAAGACTCGTCTTTCCGCTTCCATTTTTCCCAGTAATGATTAAATGTTTCATCCGATTCTCTGATAAAGGGATTTCAATATCTTTCAAATGACGCACATGATCTATTATAATATTGGTTATATATGCTTGATTCATTTCTCCCTCATTTCTAATTTCTCATAATCTAATCAAATATTGTTATGTTATTTATTTTATTATACACATTGATAGACAATTTTCCATTTAATTTTTTGACGCCAATATGTCACACTTGTCAAGTACAACATTTACCCCTCCATATCTTCTTCAATATTCCCCTCATCTTTAAATTTAAAAAACTTTGAATTGTAATATTTCGAATTTAACTTTATCTTCATAACCTCATAAAAATTCTCTTCATGTGTAGAAATTATAATCTGCCAATTGGTTTCGGTAATAATTGTCCTTAAAACATCAATAAAAGAAAGAACATTCAGATCATCAAAATGCCCTATTGGATCATCAATAAAAATTGTATTAACTTTTGGATTTGATTTTGATAATGCACCTCCTAAGAATACACTCAATGCTACTGTATTTAGCTGTGCAGAACTAAAAAATAATTCCGGCATAATCCCCTCGCTTTCATCGTTTTTTACCTTGATATAAAGCTCTGGAGCACTATCCTCATTCATATTTATCTGATACTGTAATTGTTTGAATCGTTTATGAGGTTGTATCTTAGAGTATATCTGATTAATTGTAACGCCACCAAATGCTTCCTTTATATGATTCTCCATCTGGCTTTGCACATTCTTAAAAATTTGTTCTGCCAAACTTTGTTTTTGGCTGCAAAGTTCTTTTTCCTGCTGTAATTTTCCCTGTTCCTCAAACATCTGATTATATTTGTTTATAAACTGTTCAACAACAACATTACTGTCACACTGATTCCAAATATCTAATTTTTCTTTAGCTATCTCTATTTCGGACTCAATTTTTTTACGATACCGTATAATAGTTTTTTTCGATATTTGCTTTTTTGCAAAAAGAGTTTTCTTATATTGGTCATAGCGACCCATTCTATCAATAGACTTCTCATCCATATCTACCAAAAGCTTTTTATATTTATCAATATTACCTGTGTAATATATTTTATAATCGTTTAACTCTTCCTGCAGCCTTTGCTTTTTATCTTCATTCTGCTGTATATCCACTACATATTTTTGTACTAGACTTTGAAATTGTCCATTTGAAAAAATTTGTCTTTGCTGCACAATTTTTTGCTTTTCTAAATTAGAAAGATCATTATTAAAAGCATCTATTCTCATTTTCTCATCATTTAATATTTTCTCAATTTGTTCAATTTCAGTATTAACCATCCTTTGTTTTTTTTGCTGTTCATTTATCTCATTTTCCTTTTCTTTTTGCAGATTACTTATTATGACTATTTTTTCACTGCATGCGGTATCTATAGATTCCTTTAAAATGTCTTTTATACTCGTCCCCAGTTCTTGTTCTATAACCTGTTTTAAGTTTTCTTCTTCACGTTTTATTTTTTGAATTTTCAATTGCCTTTCTTCATACTCTCTTTGATATTGCTCTATATCATTTTCACACTTTAAAATCAACTTATTTAATTCACATATACGATCATTTATTAATACTTGTATGCTGTCAATACCTTTCTTATGTCCTTCCTGTGCCTCTTTTAGTTTCTGTCCCGCATTACCCCATTCTGTTTTTAATTTTAATAAAATAGTCCTCTGACCAGATAAATCTATTTTTCCAAGTAATTCATCCTTGTTACTAAATTTACTTTTGCATACAGGACATGTGCATGAATTACTTTTTTGAATTTCCCTTTTTGCCAAAGTAAGAAGTTCATCTAAGTTATCAACTTCCTCTCGCATTGTTTCATACCGAGATTTTGCATCTGCTTCTTCTGCCACTGCCTTTGTTAATGAAACTCTACTCTTATTCTCATAATCTACATGCTCCTTTATCCACGGATACTCTAATGTTGTATCCGCAGTTATAGAGTGTAGAAAATTCTCACACCCTTCCGTAAATGCCTGATTTAAATATCGTACTTCCTTTTGATATGTCTGCTTTTGTTTATCTACACTTTCTTTCTCTTCTATAAGTTTTTTTAAAACATCTTCTTTAAATAATTCTTTTCTCTTTTCATTTAAATCCGTAATCTGTTGTTTCCATTCTTCCCAATGCTTCAATACATCGTTTTTCTGTTGTTCAATCTTAATAGCTTTTTGTCGTAAACTTTCAATGTAACTAGTAATATTTTCCAACTCAGATCTGCTATTATTTAATTTGTTATTATCTGTCGAATATTTTACATTCAACTCAATATTTTTTTGATATTCATCAAACCACGCTTCATCAAAGACTCCCAAAAGTTCATCTCTGCTCTCTTTAAGTTTTTTTCTTTGTTCTTCTAATACTTCAATCTGTGACAAAAGTTCTCTCTTTTTCTGACATTTAGCAATGATTCTCCTACATCTATCCTGTCTGTCTAACCATTCCTGCTGTAATTTTTTAAAGTCTTTATATTCATTAAAATTATTTAGTAAAAATTCACATTGCTCATTTTCCGAACATTTATTTGTTATGTACATATTTATTTGTGTACCAATACCTGTATTAAACAATTTATCATTTATAAAGATCTTTTCATTTTCATCGTACTCTATCGGCACTAAATCTGGAATATTTTTTACATGCAAACAATTATATTTCTCCACCGATTCATTAAAATCTTCCACTTTTCGTTTTATATCTAATTCTTCCAACTGATTTTTTATTTTTTTAAGTTTATCATCATATTCCTTCACTTCATTATCAAATTTTTTATAAACATTATAAACAGCCGTAAAAAAATCGCGTTGTTTATTATCCGGATCCCAAAAATCGCCCCAATCATTATATAACTCCGTCGGTTTTACCGCATAGACAAAACTATCTATTCTGCTGTGTGGTAAAATCTGTTTCTTATCAATCATTTCTTTACAAATTCCACTTGCATTTCCTACTTTAGAATCATTAACAGCATTTTTTCTATTTGTAATAATTCGAGATCCTTTATCTCCGTCCGAATATAAAATATCAATTCCTGCACGTTCTGTCGCCTCCGCATATTTATTTTTTAAAATATTACCCTTATATTTTGAAACATTCTTTTTTAATTCTTTATTTAATAGATGTATTTCACCAGTAAAAAACCATTCAAATCCATCAAATAATGAAGTTTTTCCAAAACCATTTTTTCCATATATACAAACCAAATCAGCCGGCTTACCATCAGTATCATTAAAATCAATTTCGTTTTTCCCTGAAAACACTCTGAAATTTTCCAATGTTATTTTACTAATTTTTTTCATCTAAATTTCCCCCTTGATCTGATCCACAATATACTGTTCCAGTTTATGTTCACGCTCTTCTCCCTCATAACTATTCAAAAAGTCCATTCCATCAACAAACAACTCTGGTGCTTTGTTATCCATTTCTATATTTAGATCAAATAACTTTTCACTCAATATAAGTTCCAGTTTCTCATTCTCCTCTGGCATTTGCTGTTCCATAACTAATTTTCTTGATGAAAATTTATTTTGTTCAATCTGATATGCCATAACTGCATCACATTCAGATTGAAAAAATAGAACATATATATTAAAAATCTCTATCAATTCCTTCAGATTTTTTTGAATAGCATTTGCTACATTATTAATTAGTTCCTCCCAATTTTTTCCCAGTGACTGTTCATCTGAGAACTGACAACACACAATATGTATAAAATACCCTTGTGTTCTCCTTTTCAAGTGCACTATTTTACATTTACTGTCTAAAATATTGTCCTTTAAAATTTCTTCATCATCCAAATAAACATAATCTGTCATTTTCCCAATTCCTCAATATATTTAATAAATTTTGATTTTAACTGCTTCAAATTTCCCTCACACATCATTTTTATAACTTCGTTAACATGAATAATACACTTCGGTTTAAAATCGTAAACAACACCTGTTATATCTAATCTATTTACATCTGCACGCGAAATATCTCTTAAAACATTTTTATATGCGGAAGCACTACATGTCCGATGAGTATCCTTAGGATCTCTCTCCGAGCCCCATATAATAACACAATCATTTTCTAATTTATAAGATAAATCTTTCTTAGTCTTTAATGCATAAATAAAATGATTTAGTTTTAGTTTTGTCTGATTATCCCTGTTTGTTCTTACTTTTCCTTCGCTGCATATAAAATATATTGGAATATCATTCATTTCCTTTACTCGTGGTAAACTCAAATTCACATTTTCATCCATAGTTTTTAAGAAAATGATCAGTACTAAGAGAAATCCTCGAAAAAATTCACAGCAGTGATAATTTTTATGATGCTTACATTCTTCACAATAATCACAAAATGTACTGTTAATCACTTCTGTCACATCATCACTTAATATATTTTGAAGCACTTCCATTACTTTGTCATAATCATCATTAGGTAATTCAGTCAGTATTTCTTCTTCAAAAAATGATATTCGATCCGAAAGATTTCCGTTCACCCTTCTTTCTCTTTGAGGAACAACACAATTATTTTCTTCACATATTTTTCTTATAAAATCAGATGTTGTTCCTATCAGATTTCCTCTAGCCACATTTTGCCCCAACGACCCATGATGAATTCCTACCAATACAAGTTCCGAATCAATTACCGCAAAAATTCCTGATCCTGAAAACCCTACAAGCTCACTGTTTTTTTCTGAATTATCAATATTTGCCTGTTGAAACTTATATTTGACAATCCATTTTTTTTCATCAACACTTTCATATTTACATTCTAACGTATCCTTTGATATTTCAAATGATTTCTCCATCATTCCTTCAACAGGAAAGCCAACTAATATCATATCTGGTTGTTTTACAATATGACTTTTATCTACTTCCCATTTTGCAACGCTATACCATGGAAAATTATTATACTCATGGTCTAAAATTATAATTCCTATATCCGGCAAATCGCCTTCTTTTTGATATTCATCAGGTATTATAATTTTATCCATTTCAACAGGCACATCTTCTATTTTCCCGTTGACCTCAAATTCAACGTTTATGTTTTTTTTACCTTTAACTACATGTGCTGCAGTAAAAATATATAATTTGTTTTGCTGACATCCTTCCGGTTTCCATAAAACCCCACTACCTAAAATTTCATTACCAGATTTTAGTCTTACTGCATATCTTTTGGCATTTTCAATTTGTTCCCTCATCACAAATTAATTTTCTCATCTCCTATATATTTCATTACAATTCTTTTTGTATTAATGTATTCTTTTATATCATTTTCTGTAAAGTACTCTTTTTTCCACCAATCATAATTACATAATAGTTCTGTATTTTTTCTCTCTTCACCAAACCTATATAGAACCACCTTTTCTACTGTTTTATTGGTAGAAATAATAAACTGATCTGTATTTAATTTTTTTATCAGCTCCCTTGATATATTATGCGAACTTCCATGATGTGGCAATTTTACCATTACAAACTTCTCCTGTGGATAATACTTATTAACAGCTTCAATAATATTCTCTGCTGTGCTATCACCGGTAAAAAGAATCTTTTTATCTTCAAATTCCAAAGCAGCTATAATAGATGCTTTATTTGTATCTGATGAATCCGCTTCATATATATCTTCAACATGCGATATATCGCCTATATATTTTCCCCCTGAATGTTCCATCTGCTTTTCTATTTTCTCTGCTACTTTTAACATCGTCCCCCTTTTAGGTCCAATTACTTTAATCCTGCCACCGTTAAAACTATATTCTTTTCCTTCTAAAATTGGTGTTTCCATAGATATATTTTTTTGTTTCAACAATGAAACAAGATCTGATATATTATTTACTGAATGTTCCTGTCCATCTGAATATACACTGCTGCCACTTCCATTAATCCATACTTTATTAATAATTGTTTTATCATTTTTCTTAAAATATTGAATACATCCTTTTATATGATCATCATCTATGTGAGAAAAAATGAGCAAGTCTATTTTTTCACTACAATTTTCTATTTCTTCTACAAGATTTATAAAATCTTTTTTAAATGTTGATGGGCCAGCATCAATCACAATATTAACTATTCTGTCAGATATACACCTAATCCAGATACAATCACCTTGACGAGCCTGCAATACCTTCATTTCTATCATAAACATTTTATCTCCAAATTTATGTTCTTTCAGATTTGCTTTACTAATATTTATTCATAAATATTATATTCCTTTTTGTAGTTTCTTACAAGTTACATTGCATATGCCATTTTCCCGACCTCTCACACCACCGTGCGTACCGTTCTATACACGGCGGTTCAATCAACTTAACATGTGACACACCTTTCAGTGTAGTAATCTATCCTTGAGACTAGTCCAAATGTGGCTATGCCCATGCGTTCTTTCCTTTCCGCCTCGCTTGATTTGACCACCTTTGACCCGATTGGTTACGGTAGATGTTTGCCAGCTCTGCAACATGAGACATACTCAAACTTATTAAGTGTTCGCCCCTTTGCTCCATCTCCATTACAGAAACTTCTTCACTACTATGGGCTCGGCTGACTTCTCACAGTTCGTTGTTACTAGGCTAATTGAAACTCTATGAGACCTCCACGCTTAAGGTGCACGCCCTTTCTCTCCATACATCCGCCACATTTACTCTACTACTACAAAACCAATACTTATTAGACTTTACTGCATTTTTCCTGCTTATCTCTCGCATCCTAGCCTTGTATGTGATTTCTGTTCGCCCGGTCAGAGATTTGCTTACAGCTTCCTTCAGATTCCATCTCACGATGGATCCCCTTGCTGTTCAGCTATACACTTCCCACTATCCGGGCATGTTCGGGACTTGCACCCGTTAGAGCACGCCCATGGCGCGCAAACAAAAATAAGGAGGCGAACTTCGCCTCCCTACAACTCCTTCTATTTCATTTATACGGTCTTCTTCCCAAACATCCTAAGATACTCCTGCGCCGCCTGCAGCGAAATATCCAGTTTTACCTGCAATCTATTTAAAATATCATCATCCGGCAACCCAAGGTCACTGCAGGTATCTATAATTCCACGTGCTTCACCCTCTTTTGCTGTTTCTTCAAACACACTCCACATACTGTTTCCTCCCTCCTGCTTCAATGCATCAAAATCAATCTTACAGTTGGCTGCTCCAGCCACTGTTTTAAGTATCGTATTGCTGACTTCATGCTCCTTTGTGTATTCAATTGCTTTTTCTTTTTTATCTCTTATTGAATTATTTTGATCCAACAGAATTTTAAACAGGTTAAATAAATCCCGGTTGTTTCCATTATGAAAATACAGATCGTTTTGTCTGGCTTCGACCAGAAGCATACGATAATCATTGACATACGACGCCATCTCCGTGGGAATGTTTAAAATACCGTATAACGACGTTGCTGCATCCCAGACCTTTTCACCATAATATATCACAACCGAAATGACCGGTGTCAGCCGGTCTGTCTTTTTCATTCTGGATAAAAATTCATGTTCATCCATGTCAGTTTTATGCTCTTTATATTGTCTTGTCAAACTGTCATACTGTTTTTTATAGGTGGCATAATCGTATCCCATGACTCGCAGCGGCATAGCATAATGGATATGCTCCTGTGACTCCAAACCTAACAACACAAACTGTACTCCATACACCGTCGACTTTTTTTGTATCTTGATATTATCCCTGACTGCCTTAATACTTTGCGTGTGATCCCGATGTTCCAGCAAAACAGACGCTTCCGTATCTTCATTTTCAAGCTCATATGGTTTGATGACCTGACTGCCACCAAATAATACTGCATTAAAAAGATCTGCAAATTCCTCGTTTCTATTCCAATAATTTTTCAGCACTGTGTCCGGTGACACAGTTTTCTCTTTCCCTCCGATAATATTCTCCTCCTTTGTGTATTTGGGAGAATATTGTCTGTTCGAATTCTCCCTGCTTTTTATAGTGATTAAAGGCATTGAAAATTCTGTATGCGACCTGCAAAACGTTCTTGGATGACCGTCTGCAGCATCGTGTTGAACTGATTTTTGAATAGCTTACGCCTGAATAGATAAATAGAATATAATGCTTTGTGACAAGTGTAGCACATTGTCAGGAATTTGTCATTCGATTTTCTTAAATTTTAAGAACTTGTTTATACGGCAGCCAATTTTGACCAAAATCAAAAAACAGGTCTGTCATTTATTGACAAACCTGCTTTGTAATCATTCATTAACTGGAACAAGATCTGCTGCCTTTACCTCAAAATGTTCCCAGCTTGCTTTGTTATTATCCGCCTTGCATAATGGCACAATATACCACTTATGATCGGTCGAATCGCTTTTTTGCACATGTGCTCCTACCTCCGCACGACTTGTACAATCCTTGCAGGAGCACATTCCAAATTTTCTACCCGTCTCGTTCTCCCAGAACTCTTTCCATGTCGCAGCGCCATTTGGCACTCTGCCTGACGTTCCGTTTAAATTTTTTACTTCTACATAAGAATCCATCTCTATTTTCCTCCTTTTCTTGTCTGTGACAATGCACTTGCTGCAACAGTTTTTGACTTACTGCTTGTACGTCCATCACGAAGAATTCCTGATGCAATGCTTGCAACTTTTTTTGATGTTTGTTTCTTATTCATCTTCTTTTTCCTCCTTATTTTAAGCAAAAAAATCAGATAAACACTTGTCAACTTCCTACTTAACGAGTAAAATAGAGATATTGGTTGTATTATTTATCCAATCTAAAGCAGTGGTTTGGCAGAACCATTGCTTTTTTCTTGCTCCGATTTCTTCATCGGTAATTTAATTATATATCCGCAGGCAAATATTGTCAACTTTTTTGTTTTTTTGTTAGTTTTTCTATCTTTTTTTCTATAAATTTATTGTTTTTTTTCTTATTTTACCATATAATAGCCTAGTACAAAGGAGGAAATAATTTTGTTTACATATGTAAAACTAAAAAATTACAAATCTCTTGTCGATTTAACAGTCGACCTATGCACCAAAAATAATATTCCTAAAAATTTTATCTGCATATATGGAGCAAACGGCTCCGGAAAAACAAATTTTTCATCTGTTTTTAAAACGCTTTCCGACACATTAAAAACATTACAGATCCGGGATATTCGTGAACGCATTCTCTCCGAACGGGAGATGGGAAAAAATATTGATAATAATTATCTTCGTTTTATTTATAATGACATTTCTAATATTATTGCAGAAAATAAAACAATTAACTCCACTGAAAATATGATTCTTGAATTTGGTTTTCTTATTGATGAAAAACCTGGATGCTACCAAATCGAGTTCGATAATGAACGAATCGTACATGAAAAATTAGAATACACTCTGGCAAAAAATAGAGGGTGCTACTTCGAACTATCCGACAGTGAAATCAAAATAAATAACTTTATATTCATTAACTCTAACTACAAAAAAGACTTTTTAGAAAACATAAAAAAATTTTGGGGGAAACACTCTGTTCTTTCCATATTGCTCTATGATATGGAAGATAAAGCTGATGGCTACCTGAAAGACCAGCTCCATCAAAATTTATTTAATGTACTTAGATTTTTTAATAATATTTCCTGTAGGATTATTGGACAGTCATACAGTCTTAATCAGATATCAAGTTCCTATCTTTCAAATATTAATTTTGATGAAGGACGTATCCCTCTGACTGAAGAACCTATGCTAGATCAGATCAGAAATTATATTCAGTGGTTTTTTACCAATACATACAAAGACATTACGGGAGCTTATTATAAAAAAAATATTAACGAAAATTCTATAGATTATAAATTAATTTTACAGAAAAAAATATATGGGACAACGATTGATGTTAATTTTGAATTAGAATCCTATGGTACAAAATCTTTATTGGATCTGTTACCCTTTTTCATAGCTGCCATGCAAAAAGGAACTGTTGTAATTGATGAGATTGACAATGCAATCCATGATATATTGTTGTTTAATCTATTAAGACCTTTATGTTCCGAAATGGTCGGTCAGCTTATTATCACTACGCATAATATTGCCTTACTCGACTTAGATGTTCCAAAAGATTCTTTCTATTTTGTTGATATTTCAGATGATGGCACTAAAACATTTAATTGTGCAACAGACTTTAACCGTATTCAGGCGGAAAATAGCATCCGTTCTCTTTATTTACGAAATAAATTTCATGGACTCCCATGGGAGAAAATTGATATTAATTACTCAGATGGATTACAGATATTAAGTAAAAAACAATAGAATGCACGCTCCCCGAACATTCTATTGTCATGAATAATATAACCACACCATAGTAGGAATACTGTTTCACTATGGTGTGGTTACTTCTTATCATTCATTATCTTTTGCCACTTCTGCCATGGCATATATCAATGCACCCAGCTCTGCACTTTGGGGATCTGCCCCACGTTCGGTCTTATGCACTTTACTTTTTCTTAAATAACGCTTTCAGTCTGTTCTTCCAGTAACTCTGTGGTTCATATTTTGCATACCTTTTCACAACCGCCTCAAATCCATTCTCACGATACTCTTTCCAAAATGCATCATAAGTTGCCGGTTTCGCAGTCGGTCGTTTCATATTGGTGTGGCGGAACGGATAGCCTGTACAATCCACATAATCAAGTTCCTCTTTTGCGGCATCCCACCATTCCATACCATGCGAATTATTCACAAGCACAAGAGAGATTCCTTTTTCATCATCCCATTGATCTGGAATCGCTTTTTCATGTCCCCAGAAATCTGCAATTGTAATATCCCTCGGCCTGTTTTTGTTTGCATAAACGCACTGAAAACAAGACGGACGTAAATAATTCTGATAAAAAAGTTTTGTATACACTCTTGATGAAAATTCCTTTCCCTTCACCTGAACTGTCTCATAATGCGGTGTCCATCCAAAATTTTTTATCCCGGAACTGTACCACCTCTGCCTTTCCATGTAACTCCTTTTCACGCATCTTCAAGAAATCTTTCCACATTTTTGGGGAAGGAACTCCATGACAAACAATATCTATGGTATACAAATTATCATATTCTTTTGGAAGATAAGAATAAAGTGCCACGACCTGACATCCGGTACCACTAAATAAAACTTTTCCTTTTCATCATATCCGGCACCAAACACACTACCGTTATGTTCCAGCACCCAATCAGAAAGTGCCACAAATGCTCCGCCTGACCAGCTCTTCATATAACCGTCTTCACTTTTATGACGCGCTCTGTATCCATAAAAAGGCTCAAATTCTTTCCGGGTTTTATACCCGCTCTGAAATGCACATTTTTTGAGACACAAACCACAATTCACACATTTGTCCTAATCAATCACAGGATATAGGAAACCACACTCATCCGGCTCCATATGAATTGCCTTTTTCGGGCAGACATGCTCACATGTTCTGCATCCACAGCATAATCCTTTCTGTTGTACTAATTCCATGATTCGTTCTCCTTAAATTAACACTACCCGATTATATCTACAAAATCTCTACTGCTACTAACCATTGAAAACTAATGACCTTACAATTGATTGATCTAATGCCTGTCTTTTTTAAATTGAAACGCAAATTGCTCCTATCAAAATCAAGAACACTCCACATATTTTCTTTTTTGTAATTTTCTCTTTTAAAATCATGTAAGAAAATACCATTGTCCAAATGTATGTTAAAGATGTTAATGGTAATACTACAGAATACTCAAGATACCGTAAAAGCCAAATGTTTAAAATTGCAGAAGCCAGATAAAGGAAACCTCCAATATATAAATTCACATTTTTTATCATTGCTAAAATGCCATCCGTTCCAGATGCTTTTTTTAAAAATAAAGAAGCTACTGACCCTAACACTGTCATTATCAGAAGACAAATAAAATATACGATCATTCTTCATCTCCTCCTGCAATCATAATTACTCCTAAAATAATTATCAAGACCCCTATACATTTTAAAGCAGTAATCTGTTCTTTAAGCACGATTGCAGCAAGTATAATACTCAATACATAATTCAAACTAAGCATAGGCTGTAAAACAGACAACTTTCCATATTTATAAGCTATAATCATGATCAGGGCTCCAAGACCATAAAAACAGAACCCTGCCAACATTATCGGAAATCCTTTTTCTGCCGATATTTTCCAAAGAAGCTGACCTACACATACACAGATTGAAGAAATCAGCATTAGGAGAATTCCTTTTTTATTTTTTTGAAATGATTCTATCATTAGTTTCCACCTGTTTCCTTATTTCGGATTGTACGCTCCTTTGGCATTCTTCAGCAAAATGCTCATAAGTTCAGAATTTCCTTTGAAGAAACTGATTTTCGTCGGAGTCTTTCCTTTTTTGGGATATGCCCTTGTTACCGGAATCTCGCAAGCCCGCATTCCTATCTGTGTTGCCCTTACAGAAAGATATGCCAGCAATTCATATGTTACAAAAATATCTCTTAGCGGCTGTACTCTTTCATCCAGAAGATACCTTCTGGAATAAGCTCTATACGCATTTGTAGTATCTGTAAAACGCTGATGTGCAGTCAATGAAATAATTGGCGCGTGTATTAATTTGACAGATACCATTCTGATAAAAGGCGTATTAATTGCTTTTCCACCTTTAATGAATCTTGATCCTTGTACCAAATCATATCCTTCTTTTAATTTTTCTATAAAATGTGGTACATCCTCAATACTATCCTTATTGTTTCCATCAACCGTAATAATGCCCTTGTATCCACGCTCAAGTGCCCACCAAATTCCCATACGAAGCTGTGCACCCTGCTTGCCTGCGTCCTGTTTTACAAGCAATGTATTAACATGCAACTCTTTCAGCTTACTTTCCTCTGTACAACCGTCTGTCGATCCACCATCACATATCACAATGTCTGCATAATCAGACACTTTATTTTCAGTTGCTCTGGTAAGCTCATTTATAATACGTTCTCCCTCATTAATAATCGGAATCAAAACCACATAATCTTTTTTCTTTTCTTCATACTCTGTACACTCAAATTTAGGTACACCTACTTGCTTCTCATAAACCATTTTACGTTCCTTTTTTCTCTCCGTTCTTTGTAATTGAAGTTTAAAATTTCTATTCATCTGAAACTTATTTTATCTATCAGATCTTTGCTAACTTAAACAACACGTTGTTAACTCTTGGTTCCACAAAAAAATGTGATAAACTTCCTATTATTAGGCATAAAATCCACATCATTATATATCCTTTTATTGTAAATCCATAACTTGCGTGTACAAATCGTAAAACAACTGTATGCCATAAATATACATTCATAGATATACTACCGAAAAACCTAAAAATTTTGTTATTGAATATTTTTTTTACAGGGTTTAACCATAAAATATTGCATACTAAAACAGGACATATAAAAATCATCATTATAACACTAATATTTCCTAAAAACTGTACAAAATCACAGTTAACTATCTTGCAAAAGCATGCAGTCAAAACTATAATAACGTCTCCTATAATAGCTAAAAACATTCCACCTCTATCACTAATAGTTTTATAGATTTCATATAAAATTGATCCTGTCAAAAAACTTCCAACACCTCTTAATGTTATCCCCGCATAAAGAAATGGATAATTCCACGCTTTTACAATTCCTATTATACTTAATACCAAAATTCCTATTACTATCATTCTATACTTTTGCTTATTTATTATCTCTGACTCTGACCCAAACCATAATATAATATAATATAATATATAACATAAATTCAAAACACTGAAAAACCAACTATTAATTCCTAAAGATGGAAATACCCATCCAGACAAACACCCAAAAAAATCAAACAATAAATATAATAGATTTACCTCAGAACAGTCTACATTTTTTAGTCGAATACTATTATATATTAAAATAAAAACCCATACTATAAACACAATCCAATATATAGACATCAACTTTATATAACGTTTTGAAAAATACGTTTTAAAACTGATTTTCTTTACTGAACATTTATAATTATATCCCATCATAAATCCTGAAATAATAAAAAAAACTTCAACAAAATATGCCAAATACTCCATCCAAACAATATTCGGGAAAAACGCTCTACTATGAAATCCAAACACAATACTTACACATGCTACTCCCCTCAAACCATCAATTTCATCCAATCTTGCCTTCTTTTCCATATCGCTCCTTTCTTTACCAATACTTCATTATACATCATTTTTTATCTGCAAAAATATTACCTATGTATTCCATCATATTCTCAATAACTAAAATCTTCTCTTGTTTTTTTACTTCAATGGAAATAAATCCCTTGTACCCCCCTTCAAGCAATATGTTCTTTAACTGCATATGAATATCTCTTTTTTGAATAGGTTTCAAACCAGGCTCACTGATATGCACATGGTTAATCCATTCAACATTATCTACAAGTTCTGAGACATCTTCTTCATTCTGAATCATCGTTCCAACATCAAGATTTAGCAAAAATCCTTTAGAGTCCACTTTCTTTATTAACTGTAAAGCTGTCAATGTATCATTCACATAATTTGTATTATAAATGGTTGGATTAGCTTCCATTCCTACAATCGTATTCTTGCTTGCCGCATAATCACCAATTTCCTTAAAAAATTCCACAGCTGAATCTCCATCTTTTCCTTCCGGCAAATTTCTATTTCTTGGACAACCGAATACAAGGTTCCTGCAACCTATCACAGATGCAAAATCAATTGCTTTTTTAGTATATTCAACAAGAATTTGTCGTTCCTCTTTACTTCCAAATATTTTTTCTTGCCGTCCAAACCAAATTGACTGCATGGAAGAGACACATAAGCCATATTTCTTCTTGAAATTTTCCACCCATACGCCAGCTTCTTTCAATTTGTCATATGGAGCTTCTGGAAAAATTCTAGTCGGTGCAATCTCCAAACCAGAATATCCATATTTTTTCATCAGTTCATACACATTAACATCATTCTCGTTTGACCAACCTATATTAGAAATTGATAATTTCATAATTCTAATCCCCTCTCTGTATAGTTATTATCATACACGTATTCGTTTTACCCATTCTCTACAACATAAAAATCTTACACCAGCACACAATATAAATAACATAAAACTTATTAAAACCGCCATATAACCCGCTAACAAATATCTATCTACAACACAGCCTGTGATAGAGAAAAAAACAATTTGAGATGTGCAAAAAACATTCAATACTGCTTGCGCACTGTAATATATACTCTTCTCTCTTTTTTTACAATATTTATAAATATAAAATACAAATCTTAGTGGGGATATAGTTATTAAAACTGCCCATAACGACATGGAAATACTGTAAAAGAAACTTTTCCCTAATATTTTTCCAACTAAACTTCCACCAATCTCTCGATAGTTAAGAACCCTATCATTCCAAAAACTCCAACCATTTTTTTCCCAACCCGTTACTAGCCACTGTGTATCTACATTTTCTATTAAAATATAGGGAATAAAAGATGTTTTAATTTCCTGAGATAAATTCTTTATCTCTGGTGTTCCAATATCATATAAATTTTTTAAAATATCATGTCTGACTACTCTTCCCGTCTGATATTGAATATAATCATGTTCCCACGGTCTAGAATAAAAACCAGATAATAACATATAATTATCATAATATCCTTGAAAAAAACGTTGAGGATTTTTTTTCAAACATAAAAAAACAAACTTAACTGTATTTCCAAAAGATCCATCAAAATTATAAACAAATTCATCTATATTTTCTTCATTATCATCTTTAATATAGACTTTCCTTTTTCCTTGATAATAATGAGAAATCCTTATATCTCCGTCTTTATGCTCATATCCTTCTACTTCGAAATACCTTAACCCCCCTGCAATAATCGCAAATGAATCTTGTTTTTTACTTGAATCTGTTACTTGACCAAATATCTTTACTGATCCAACCAACGCAAACAACATCGCAACTAATAATATAGCTGAATATATAAAATTTTTTATTTCTTTTCTTTTTATCACATAAAATATTTCATAAAAAAGAACTATTACTAAACTGATTGGAAAATACATTTGTTTTGTGAAATATTCAAGAATTATTAAAATACAACTTATAATGCAATATAGAAAATATTTATGTTTTTCATATTTTCTATCCGTAATTCTATAAAGTAAAAACTTAGTGGATACATAAAATTGAATTATTACCCAAAATGCAGACACAAATTCTGTTAAAACAACATGATAACAAGAATAAATAATTGGGTTTATCCCCAATACTATAAAAACACAAATATATACATATGCATCTGAAATTTCCACATTTTCATATTTTAAAATCAGTTGTAAAGTTTTAATTATATATACAAATGAAAAAATATATATCACTGAAAATATAACCAATATTCCTAAAACATTGCTAGTAATCATTGTTCCCATCCATAAAATAAATGGAAATACAAATCCCCGATCCGGGTTCCATTGTTCTAACGGTCTTATTCCTTCAAAAAAATCTAAATAATCATAATATTGAACCGAATCTGGAAGTAAAAAGATGTATGTACTAAAAAAAAATAATACAAGTGATATATAATATATTACTTTTCTATTTGCTATTCTCATCTACAAACTCCTTTATACTTATTAAAACTTCTTCTTTTGTACATATATATCCATCTTTTCCCCCAAATTCTTTATCATAAACTGTTTTATAATTATACGTTACCGGGGTTCCTCCCAGTACATTATTGAATTCATTTCCTGTCAAGTATTGATATAATTCCTCTGCTGAAACCGGTTCTGTAGCTGGATGCCATAAAGTAATTTTCAAATCTAATGCCTTTTGAATATCCTCATATAATCTGCCTAAATTATAAAACTGATATATATTTCTGCTATCGGTAAAATTTAATGCGCTAAATCCTACTTTTTCAAATCTTTCTTTTAAAATACTTTTTGCTTCATCCGAAAGAGATTTTACCTTATAGAATCCATTATCCTGCATTACATAATCATTCTGAATTTCAGGATCGATTTTCACAAGTTCGTTCATCTTTTCCGTTTTTAACATAAACGGAATTACATTAATATAATCATATATAAAATTCTTTTTAATATTCTTGCCAAATAAGCCTGGTAATCTAATGATTAATGCATCTGGATAATTTGCCCTTACCCATAATTCAAGTTTATATCTATTGTAGCCATATGGGTGAAGATCAACCGTATCAATTATCGAATTTTCATCTACATCTCTCGGATTTTTAAAAACATCGATAGTAGAGATCAAAACAAGTTTTTTAGGATCAATCTTTGATATATTTTCTTCAGCCTGAACAATCAGTTCCATATCCTTTTCCGGCGCATTATTTGCAAGATACTTTTCAGCCCGAAGTCCTGCATATACAAGTAAATCCGGCTTTGTTCCATATGCTTCTTTTATATTCTTTGAATTATAAACCGCATCAAATCTCCCAGCAGCATATATATTGCTTCCTACAAATCCTGTATATCCTACCAACACTTTCATTCTTCTAATCCTCCGCTTTACTTCGTCAATTTCTCTATACTTTCAAAACTATAATGTTTTCTTTTAAATACTAAATTTACCAACAACTGTAAATATTTCACTATTATAGTAAGTACCCCAAATAATCCAAAAAAAGCTACCGACAAAAACAATATCGTCGTCGTCCATCCTGCTACCGGATTCGATGCTGCATACACAACGATCGAATATACAATCATAAAAATAGATGCTAACATCATTAAAACTGTCATTACCATAGAAAAACGATATCCTACTTCCGTAAATAAGATCAGTGTATCTACTGCCAGATCGGTTCTGTAACTTTTCTCTCTTTTGTCATGTTCTGAACAATTATCTGTTAATACCTTATATTTTACATTGTCTGTTTTTAATCCACACCCCGCATATAATACCTTTCTATACGGTATCGTTTTATTCATCGAACTGATTCTATTAATTACGCGGCGGCTTAAGACACGAAAACTTTCCGTTGTCATTTTATATTTTATATCACTGAATCTATCAAACACTTTATAAAATAATCTGGATGTAAATTTCTCTTTCCTGTCCGGTGTTGCACTGACAATATCATATCCTTCTAATGATCGGCAGTAAATCTGCATAATTACATTCCTGTCAAAATCCGGATTAGTATTATCAAACTCAAATACAAAATCACCAATAGCCATATCGACACCGGCATTCATTGCTAATTCCAAGCCATGAAAATAGCTCATATTCACAATAGATACACTTGTCGTTGATGCAACCTCACTTACTTTTTTAATTTTACCAATACTACTATCATCTGATGCATCATTCACACAAATAATCTCTGAATGTTCAAAGTTTAACTGCATTACTTCAATAATTGTCCCTAGGAATTTTTCAATCGTCTTTTCTGCATTATGCACATAAATTACTGCTGATGCAAAATTTTTTTCTTTATTCACCATCTTTTAACACCTCATCCAAATCATAAACTGTATTTATCTTTCCAGAAAGTACTGCAACAAAGGTCGGTTTTTTAGAATATGTTCTGATTACCGTTGGTCTGCTATCATCTATTTCCGAACTCATAAGTATTGGTTTCATTGAAAACAACGATCTTTCATAAGTAAATTCATATTCATCTTTCATATATTTCCGAGCCAAATTTGCCATATATGGAAATGCAGTTTCCGGTTTTGCCGGACAGTCATTGCAATTTCCAAGATGACGTGTTGAACAAAAACCTCCACTCCTATCCTGGCACACAAAAGTCGGAACCCCGTCATAACTGGTAGTATGTGGGGTAAATGTAACAGATGTCAATGAATGGTATCCTGTCTTTCCAAAAGGCATAATAGAAAAAAATGGGCCATCCATAATAGTAAGTCCAATATCATTTAATTTCGCATTTACATTACATAAAATAATTTCACATAACTCATATTTAATACCAAATTTTTCATAATCAACCATATCAAGTATCTGATTTGTTCCTGCATATGTTGCATTCAGCACAAACCCAGTACCATACTCTTCTCCATCCTCTGTGCGAATCACATATGTATCTGAAAGCTTATCAATGCTTTTAATATTTGCGTTGTATTTTATCTGAACATTGTTAGGATATTTCGATAGCATTTCCAAAAAATATTCTTTTAAAATCATTGCATCATACGTATATTCTCTTGTTAAAAACGCACCATCACACATTCCTGCTTTAAAATATCTTTCCGGATGCAATTCCTCGCATGGAATATTTGCTGCACGACAAAATCTTTTAAACTGCTCGCCATCTGACCACGAATATTGGCTGGATGTAGCATATATCTGTTCAAACTCTTTATTAATACAAAACGCATAGTCCTTATTAAATCGCTCAAAGTACCCTGCCGATTTCATAGCAGTTGAAATCGACCTTGGGTAATGATATCCCTGATGCACTCTTGCCTGATTAATATATGTAGCTCTTCTAAAAGGTGTAGGATCACATTCAAGAACCAGTACATTCTGGTCTAACTTACAGCAAAATAATGCTGAATATAATCCATACAATCCTGCACCGATAATAATCTTATCATATTGTTTCATTTGCGTCTCTCCATTTATCCTAATATGTAAACATGATTCCAAATTTCAAGCCAAAGTTCATTTACATCTTCTCCAATATGCTATCGATTGACCAATGTAATCCTGGAAATGCTCTCTCTGTAGAAGTGATTACAATAACATCAGGATCTGCTGCCTCAATTGTTCCCTCCACATAATTTGAAATATGCATAAAATAACTTTCCTTATAATTTTTAGCAAGATATTCTTCTGTCGCTTCTAAAAAAGAATCCCCGATACATACTATTGTTTTACCATCTGGAATATCAGTCCTATAATGACTATACTTAAGATTAGGTTCATCCCGTTCCTCAATCAGCTCCGGTTGTATATTATCCTTATACCCATCCAGTCTATAATCAATATCATCATTATATACAGTTCCCATTCCAATCATATTGGCAAGGTCACCTGTTATATTATTTCCACTATACACTGTAAGCGCCCCAAGATCCTGCGTATCCATTTTCAACGCTTCTAATAAACGCATTGTTCCAACATATCCTCCAAGTTGGTTCCAATGTGTATCATATTTTTTATATACCTGATATCCAGCATCTCTTGCTTCCTTTAATTCTGTTTCAGGAAAAATAATATTAATATCTGTTTCATTATTTATATTTTGAAGAAATGTTTCTACTCTGCTTGTTTTTTCTGCTACTTTAACATAATCAGGCATATAGAGATCACCATAAATACTTTCTTTATTGGGTGTTACCATATAGACAAGTTCTATGCCACGTTCATCACAATACTCCTGTAAATTCTGCATAGACATGATTGTATCTTCAATTTCTTCCTCAGATACAGATAATACCCTGCAATAATCTTCAAGACAATTATCTTTTTTATAAAAAAGCCAATTATCTTTACCAAGCAATACAGACTGAGAATCCAGACTTTTAAATATATTAATATCAACTAATGTATTTAACTTTGTTAACTCATTTTTATACGGAATATGATCATTAATACAATCTTCTAATATAATGGTCTTCTCATTCCACGAAGCATCAAGAACATCCTGCATCGTAACCAATTCATGATTCTCATGATTTTCTAAATCCAAATACTTTGCTACATATAAATATACCAAATACGGAAGAACCAACACCAAAACAAAACCTACAATATAACATCTTACTATTTTTTTCATCTGCTTGCTCCTAAAACTTAAAATATATAAAAGGATTATACTGCCCACTTACCAAAAACATAATCGCAATTAGTAATATTATAAATTGTAAAATACCTTCTAACAGGCAAAAATTTTGTTCACCTTTAAACTGACTTTCAAGTTTTGGAAATATTTTTTGAAGAGGTCCAGCCAAAATAATTGCAATTACTATAATTACCAGACTTCTTGTGGATGCAATATTATACCATAACATCTCATTTGTTACTCTTCCCCCTTTAAACATAGCATACAATGTATCATATGCCTGTTTCCAGGAATCACAGCGAAACATTGCCCATCCGACAATTACAACAAACATTGTATAAATATAATTAATTATCTTAAGTGGATTCTTATCCAGTAACTTTTTTACACCCAAACGTTCAATAAACATAAAAAGCCCATGCCATAACCCCCATATAAGGAAATTTAATGTAGCGCCATGCCAAATTCCAGTTAATGCAAATACAATCCATAAGTTAAAATATGTTCGTACTTTTCCTTTTCTGTTTCCCCCTAATGGAATATAAACATATTCTTTAAACCACGTCGATAACGAAATGTGCCATCTTCTCCAAAATTCCTGAATTGATTTCGATATATATGGATAATTAAAATTCTCCATAAAATCAAAACCAAACATTTTTCCCAAACCAATTGCCATATCAGAATATCCTGAAAAATCGTAGTATATCTGCAGAGTATAAAGAAAAACACCAATCCAGACCCATAATGTACTTATCGTATCCACAGAATTTGTGAAAATCGTATCCACCACTGACGCAATCGAATTTGATATAATTACTTTTTTCCCAAGACCATATATAAAACGCTTAATTCCATATCCTATTTTTTCTGGTGTGCATTCTCTATGTGCTATCTGATTTTCTACATCATGATATTTTACAATCGGTCCTGCAACCAGCTGCGGGAAAAATGTAATATATAATGCCAATCTAAAAATATTTTTTTGTACTTTTATCTCACCACGATACAAGTCTATTATATAGGACATAATTTGAAATGTATAAAAAGAGATTCCCAATGGTAAAATAATTGTTTTCACCTGGATCAGTTCTTTACCAATTAGTCCATTAAGCGCTCCCATCATAGATGAAAAATATTTAAAATATCCCAATATCATCAAATTAAATATGATGGCAACAATTAAAACTATTTTCTTTTTTGCATATCTGTCCATCCATATACCTAGCAAATAATTCACTATTATAGAAAACAGCATTAAAAAAATATAAGCTGGCTCTCCCCATGAATAAAAAATCAAACTTGCAACTAATAGCCATATGTTTTTATATTGATCCTTTAATAAATGATATCCACAAAAGACTATTGGTAAAAAAATCCACAAAAAAACCATTGAACTAAATAACATAACTTTCTCCTGCAAAAAATATATATTTCTATTCTTTTTCTATGATTACAGGTGCATACGCCGTATACCCCCAACCAGCTCCCGGCCATTGCCAACCAAGAAATTCTCCCTTTGTTGCAACAACCTGAAATCCAACCGCTACATAAGCTGTATCATATTTTATTTGTTTCCCTGGCTCTGGCATATCAAAAAACACAATAGTGATGACATATTTTCCGGGTGCAATAGACGATGTGTCTAACTGAAGCTCCAAATGTTGTTCCCTATTATCTTTCTTACATGCAACGGCATTTTCTGACATTGTCGTTCCTGTAGCAGTATGATTTGGTGTTCTTACAATACAACGCACATAAAAATCATTTCCATTCTCATTGCACACGTAGTTTACTCGCAATTTCAGTTTTTCACCATACTCTAATATATTATCTTTTCTTTCTAGTACATCCACACTACGAATCAATATCTTCCCATTTACTTCTCTATCAACTCTTGCATAATCTGCCACATCATTATGTAACATCATTTCAAACGGACGCTCATTATCATATATTTTATACTCTTCAATATCATCGGCCTTCTCTGTTTCATTCTGAACTTCCTGTTTCACTTCCGTTTTCTGTTCTTTTTTCTCATTTTCAGATGCTTCCACTAATCTCTGCTTCTCTGTCGGTTTTTCTTCCTGATTTACCTTTTGTTCCGGTTCCTTTGTTTTTATTTCTTCTTGTTGCTGTTTATCTGTTACTGGCTGACTCTTAGCAATTGCTTCTGTCTTTTCAGAACTTTCATGTTCTTTTTTCTTTTTTAATCTTTGATTTCTTTCTTCCAGCTCTTTCCGTTCTCTCGCAATTCTTTCCTCATCCATCACCATTGTATAATGCTGACAAACATCTTCCGTTGCGCCTTCTTCACGAATCTTTCCATTTTCAATCCACACTACTTTATCACATATCTTTTCTACCTGACCAAGTGAATGTGACACTAATACAATTGTAACCCCTGACTCCTTTAAACCACGTATTTTTTTAAAGCACTTTGCCTGAAAGGAAGCATCTCCTACTGCAAGAATTTCATCAATCAAAAGCACATCAGCATTCACATTAATAGCAACAGCAAATGCCAGACGCATGTACATTCCTGAAGAATAGGTACGAACCGGGCTGTCAATATACTCTTCCAACTCTGAAAACGCAATGATATCATCCATGCGTTTTTCTACTTCTTTTGATTTTATACCAAAGATAGATGCATTAATAAATACATTTTCTCTTCCAGTCATATCTGGATGAAAACCTGCACCTAATTCAATAAGACTCGCTACTCTGCCCTGAATTTCAATAGATCCCTGATCTGGATATAGTATGCGGGTTAGCATTTTCAATGTAGTACTTTTACCACATCCATTTCTACCGATCAACGCCAATGCTTCACCTTTTTTCACTTCGAAACTAATATCATCCAAAATCAGTCTCTTTTCTACCTTCTGTTTTTTTCTAAAATTATGAAATACAACTGCATCTTTTAATTGATGTGCTTTATCATGGTATATTTTAAAAGATTTAGATATATGTTTTACTTCAATTGCATTCTCTTTTTTCATTCTTATAATTCCTCAGCAATTCCTTTAACAAATTTATTAAAAATTAATTCACCAACAATCAATAGCACCACTGCAAATACTGCCGCTCTCCCTAATGCAGCCATATCTGGCACACGATGATAATATATAATATTCTGATAAGATGTAATAATAGGTGTCATTGGGTTTTTACCAACTACCCAATGTAACCACGTAACATTCTCAATTGATTCATAAGTATACATAATAGGTGTTAACCAGATCCAAGCCATCAAAAAAACACCCGTCATATATTCAATATCTCTAAAATATACATCTACAACCGAAAGAATCAATGCAAAGCCAAGACACAATATGTATTGAACTATCAAAACAAGAGGCAGACATATTAATGCAGTTGCATTCAACGGCACCCCCGATGCAATTGTAATTGCAAAAATAATAATAAATGTTAACAGCAAGTTAACAAATCGGCTGGTAACTGCTGAGATTGGAAGTACCTCTCTCGGAAAATATATTTTCTTTGTCATATCCGCCTGACTCACAATAGCGCCAGCTCCTTGTGCCAGTGATTCTGAGAAAAAATTCCAAGGCATCATACCAACAATCAGATAGACATGGAATTTATCAATCCCATTTTCAAAAATCCGTGAAAAAACAATATAGTACACAATAATTTGACATAAAGGATTAATAAAATTCCAAAAAAAACCTATTACAGATCCTTTATACCTTCCTCTTAGATCACGCCGTACCATACTGCCAATCATATCTCTATACTCGAATATTTCTTTTATTTTCGTAATCATAATATCTCCTACTTTTTATTGTCATGTAAATGATCCATAGTTCTTTTTACTTTCCACCAAGCGTTCTTTTTCATCCTGATCATTTCTGCTGACAACACTTCCAATTCACTTTTTATTTTATTAGTCATCACATCTTTTTCGCGCAATGCCTTTTCCAGATCCTTTATTTCCTTTTGATATTTTTCTATATACTGATCTTTCTCATTAATTGCCAAATCATATTCATGTATATCTTTCTGATACTTTTCTATATATCGATCCTTTTCATTGATTGCAATATCATATTCATGTATATCTTTTTGATACTTTTCTATATATCGGTCTTTCTCATTAAGTGCCAGATCTAAATTATGATACTGCTGTTCTAATCCAAACAACTTCTGCTGTGTCATTTGTAATTTATATTTATATTCATTTAACTGATCCGACTGTGTACATGCATTATTATGTTCTCGCTCCTTAAAATAAATCTTTCTTACAGGCACCTTAATATTGCCATACAAAAAATACAAACACGATGCCCTATGCTGCCCATCAATGATTGTATTATCACCACGCAGCATAATTAATTCTCCATCCACAGGATATCCGTATTGTTTGATCTGTTCTAAATCATAATTGATACGCTCCTGATTAGACTGTCGTTCACATCCATTTTGATGGAAATAATTTATCTGTCTTCTGGCATCATTTTCTGCCGTATCCCCATTTAACGCTTTAAGCACCCTCGAATTTGGAAGCGGCTTGTAAACAACTTTTCCTTCTTCATCATAAGTATCCACAAGAATATCCTCTAAATACATTTCCTCTGTACGGATATCTTCTAAATCGATCAAAGAAGCTGCAAGCCACATAAGATTTCCTGCATCAAAATCCTGTATATGAAACTTTTCATGCTCAACCATGCTTGCAAATATCTTTCTGACAGAATCAGCAAATTCATTAAATTCTTTTATTGTCATATCAAGACGTATATCTTTATAGTGGATATGAATTGCTTCACCAATATTGTCCTCAATTTCAAACCTATATGGAAAACCTGTTATTTCCTCTAAAGAGGCTAACTGTATTACTGCTGGATTACTCATAATTTCTCCTAATATTCAGTAAATGAAAGATATTTTGGTATTATCTCTTCATATCTTCCATTTAAAACCATTTCAATCAATGTATCAGTAAAATGAAAAAAAACAAGCTGTAACTTTTCTCTTACATCACATTCTTTTAATAAGTTTTTTCTTTTTTCTATCTCTTTCTTATATACATTTGAGAATACATGCTTATCAAAAATAGAACGAACCACTAAATAAATGACCTCTGTTTTTTCATCCAGCTCGTACCATTTTTGTTTTTCATTCCACACCCGTTGTTCCCAAATATCATTGTTTATTTTTTTATCCAGTGGAATCCAGACCTTTGGTGTAAGACTTTTGCAGCACAATTTAAAACATGCATCAATATATATATCATACTCTTCCACCGGTTTTTTCCAAAATTGACACTCTGGCAAACCATACGCAAATGCCCATCCATTGGCTATTCCCAATGGATGCGTACATGTATTATACCCTAATCTTAACATTTTCTGTGCAAATAAGTCTTTATCTTCTTCCTTTACAAGAATATCTATATCTTTTCCGTTTTCCAAATGTGCCGGCAACTCATCATCCATATTTTTTATCAGAACATAACTTATCCCAAAACTGTTTATATCCTGAAAAAAACTATTTATCTGTTCTTTAGGGATATACATTGCAACCTCCTATTTATCCTCTGTCTGTTTAATTAATTTGAGCTGCTTTTGTGCCAGCAGAACGCATGCAGCCATCTGCATGAATTCATTCTGTGGCACATTTAATCTGAACTTATCATTCTGAATATGAACATCTTTGTATCCTGTATCATTTGTACATTCATTTAACTCAACAGCAAAAGTTTCATTTCCAATCTTAATCTCTGAAACTTTTCGGATTAATTCACCCATGATTCATTCTCCTAAGATACAATCTTATCTTTATATTTATTTCGAACATATATTTCATTGACACCTAAGCGTGTATAGAAAAAGTAATCATTTTCTTCTAACATCGTCTTAAATTTCTCATGTTCCCTTCCGTCTACTTCCACATCAATAATTGCCGGTCCATTAGAATATAGCAAATCAGACCCCGCCAAAACATCATATTCATTACCACCAATATTAATATTTAAAAAGTCCGGATAACTGCCTCCTTCGCACAGACCAGATACAATATCATCAATTGTAATTGTTGTAACCTTCTGCTCATCAATTGGACCATATTCCGGCATCTCTTTTACAAAATCTTCTGCCCGTTTCTGAATGATCGTACTACACCCTGGTGCTTTAGCAATATGATAGAAGATTTCATTTCCCTTTTTTCCTGCAACAACTGCATGAATATTGACATCTTCTGCACGTTCCTCAACAAAAGCGGTTAACAATTCTTTATCTGCCTCCACATTAATACCACGACATCCTTTTTGATATAACATGGCAGTGTTGCTCATAACATATGGATGATGTGCTCCAATATCCAGATACGAAGGTTTATCTAATCCTAACTGACGTACCAGATTCATGATCGTCATATCATCACCAAACTGTGCATAAGATATATTTCCATATTCACCACCAAAATCAACAGATATATTCTGAAATGGAACATATCCCTTCAACGAATCCTTCACATCCTCCTCTGTTACAATTTTAATCTCTGGTTTCTTTACCTCTTCGCCTGTTTCCGAATGAATACTCCGTCCTTCCGGATACATGTGTTTCATAAACACTTCTAAAACTTTGCTTTCTTCGACCTCTGCTGCTGGTTTCTGATCTGCATAAATAATAGTTGCATTACTTCCATCTTTATATTTGCCACTATACACCATTGGATAATCAAACGTTTTATATTTACCAAAAATCAATATTCCATATACATCCAGGCAATTTGCAAAATGTGCAAATCCACTGTCAATTCCAATAAAACAGCATGCGCCTTTTATAATCGCTGCAATTTGCTGTAAGTCTCTGATATTGGTGCAATCATAGTACATCGTATTCTTATTCTTCACGACTGATTCCATTCCAATCTCTACCACAGCACATCCTGCATCCATAATATCATGCGCTAATGTATTCCATTTATTATCAACCCAATCTTTTGTAGATTCTGCAGATTTACAATGAAATACTACATATTTATCTGGAAGTTCAACCGGAACTTTTACATCTGGAGCAAAATAAAATCTTGGTGCATCCTCAATCGGTGGCAAACCTGCAGATAAACAGAAGTTTGCAAGTAATGATCCATAGTTAAAATATGTCTTTTCATTAACTGATGGATTATTTTTATTTGAATGAACACGAAAAGTTTTTGAACAAATCCTTCCATCATAGTGACAATCAACTATAATATTATTTTCTTCTTTTTTCGCTTTATCGCATATATCAATTGCATCGCTTAAGCACTCAACAGGAATGACTTCATCTATATTGGGATTATACTTTATAAGATCAACATATGGTTTTTTAACCAGCCATTTAATATTGCTCTGCTGATCCATCTCTTTTAAATATCTTGCAATCGGTTCACATGCCACAATATCTCCCATAGATTCTACACAATGAACATAAAAATTGATTGTTGTAACTCCTTTTGCTTTCTTCTCTTTCCACTGATTTTCTACGATATCATAGCGCATTCCCCTCGTTTCCTCGAGAGCCTCTTTGGTTGCCTGAAGATATGCATAACCATATTTCATGTCCGGTTCCAAATGAGAACCTTCTGCCCATTCATTCCAGTTATTGATAAATACGATATTCTCATCTCCGGAATGAATCTCTCTGCTTTCTTCAAGAATGCCTTTTAACCATAGTTTAAAGTTTGCCGGATTTGCTCCCATTAATATCTGACATCCAGTTGTCGCCCGACGCGCTGTGTTATCAAACCCAACTAACGCTGATCGAAATACTTTTTTACTTCCATATTTTTTCAAATACTTTTTCTGCTGTACAAAAGGCGTCAAGTCAAAAATATCACCTTTAAAATTTGGATTTACATAACCCTCTGGCTGATATCTTCCACATTCTGGCCAAATTGCTGCTGGTGGAAATTCTACAAGTGCGTCTGCTCCAACCTCCGCAACATCATCAATATTCTCACGATTTGTGATCATTATATACAGATCTGGAAATCCTGCTTCCCTTGCATATTTTCTTAAATTCTCAATCATCTTTATGAAACGTTTCTTAGGAAACATATCACAACGATAAATTGACAAAACCGGTTTTCCATCAATTTTAATATATCTGTCATCCTGCATATATGGCAAAATATCATCCATAAATTTTCTATCATCACCATCAAGCAATTTTTGTTCAAAAATAACTTCCTTGGTTCCACCATCCCATGCCGATGTCCAGTTTTCCGTTGCCCAATCAAAACAAAATTTCAAGTCTATCTCTTTATGTTCCAATAACATTTCACATGGCTTTTCCATGGTACGTTCTCCTGAAAACCAATACCAGTGAAAACAGAATCCATATATACCGTACATCTTTGCCAGTTCAGCCTGTCTCATCATTGCTGTAGGATTTAACAAATCATAATATCCCACATCGTATGGGATATGCGGCTGATAGTGTTCTGCAAATAAAGGAATCGCCTGTGAAGAATTTGTCCATTCTGTAAATCCCTGCCCATGATATTTATTATTAATGTCAATCTGATAATACTGTGGCAAATACCATGCAATAATTTTTGTATCATTTTCATTTCTTACAAATGGTGTCTTTGTAATTTCTACAAACTCTTTTCTTCCACCATTAAACCGGCTGATATTGTTTTCCTCAATACTTTTTACATATCCCTCATATACACCTTCGTCATAAGATTGTATTTTGTCTTCCATAATCTCGGCAATCGGTGGATCCTGTGGTCCATATTTGAAAGTTGATATCACTCTCTGATATGTCACTTTTGCTCCATCATGTTTCCAGCTTATAAAAAAATTCTTTACTAACCTCTTTGCCACCCGGACTTTATTGCTCATCTAATGTTTCTCCTTTAAATTTTATTAACATTTTCCCGTTCATTCAAAAAATCTAATGTATCGCGAATTGCTTCCAGATATCCATATTGATTTTTCTGGTCAGGCTCTAAATATCCACCCTCTGCCCATTCATTCCAGGAAAAAACAAACATAAAATCTTTATGATATACTTCTCTTGCCCTTTTTACCTGAATTTCAAAATATTTTCGGAATATCTCTGGATTTGCACCTCTTAAATATGTTCCATGCACACCTTTTCTCGGAGTATTATCCCAATCAACAAATGCTCCCGGTACACTTTTTTCAGACACTGGTTTATATTCCACTACACTTTTCCAGACCTCTTCGTATTCTCTCACACTTTTTTTCTTATTTTCCTGTCGTAATAGCATTTCCCTTATAACATTTAAAGGTCTTGAAAAAAAAGTCAACATACATTTGGGAATTTTATCCTGTATCCTTACACTTAAATTTTTCTGACGTTCTCCATTCCAACAAACTAACGGCTGATATTCTATATCATACGAGAAGCGTGAATCATCTTTATTCTTTACAAAATCCCACTTCATTCCCTGATATGCAAATGTGATTCCCGGCAATCCCGACATCCTTGCCAGTTTCTGCCAGTAATCCAACATTTCATTAATGCAGTCAATTAATTCTGGTCGATAGATAACCATAAATGGTTTTCCATCAATTCTTATGTATCTTTCATCTCTGAAAAAAGGCAGCAAATACTCAAAATGATCTTTCCATTCTTTTTTATTTCCATATTTCTGTTCGATTAATATTTTTTCATTTCCAGCAATCCAGCGATTTGTCCAATGTTCATTTGCCCAGCAGATACAAAATGGAAAATCCAGACCTTTATTTTTCAAATACTGCTCAATCGGCTTTTCCAAAAGCAGCTTTCCATCAAACCAATAGTGATGCATACAAAATCCATACACGCCATACTTTTTTGCAGTTTCTATCTGCCACCTTTGAACAGATACGTCTGACAAATCGTAATATCTATCATTTAATGGAATCCTAGGCTGATTATGCCCTTCTTCTAATGGTTTTGCTTTTTTTACATTAACCCACTCTGTAAATCCAGTTCCCCACCATTCATTATTCTCTGGTATTTCATGAAATTGAGGAAGATACCATGCAATTACTTTCATTTTATTCTCCAATATTAGTATGTCTCATAGTTCTTCATCAGATAATTCTGAACGTAATCTTTTGCTCCATCTTCAAGAGAATAAAAATCATCTGTATATCCTACGCTTCTTAATTTTTCCATATTTGCCTGTGTGTAATACTGATACTTTGCCCGCAGGCTTTCCGGCATTTCAATATATTTGATATTTGGTTCTAAGCCCATTGCCTTAAATGTAGATGCAGCCAGATCATAAAAACTTCTTGCCTGTCCGGTACCAAGGTTAAATAATCCGCTTACCTCTTCATGTTCTATCATGAATTTAACAACTTTACAGATATCTTTCACATATACAAAATCTCTAAGCTGTCCACCATCTTCGTATCCTTCTTTATATGATTTAAACAGTCCCATCTCACCTGTTTCATTAATCTTATTAAAAGAATGGAAGATAACGCTGGCCATGCTGCCCTTGAAATATTCATTTGGTCCATATACATTAAAGAACTTGAAACCAACATGCTGTTTCGGCGCAATTGTCTGTTTCTCCGCCCATAAATCGAATAACTGTTTAGAATATCCATATCCATTTAATGGACGTAATCTCTTGATATCTTCCTTATCATCAAATCCTTCTTTTCCGTCACCATAAGTAGCTGCACTGCTTGCATAAATAAAGCTGATCTGATTTTCGGTGCAGAATTTCCATAACGTTTTTGTATATTCATAATTGTTCTTATATAAAAAGTCAAAATTTCTCTCTGTAGTAGCTGAGCAGGCTCCCATATGAATAATATGTGTCACCTTTCCTGCGTACTCCGGCAGTTTTTCTAAAAATTCATCACGATTGATGTATTCTGTATATTTTTTATTACGCATGTTCATCCATTTATCGGTTTCACAAATATGGTCAACAATCGTAATATCCTCTATTCCCATATCATTTAATGTTCTGACAATACAACTTCCTATAAAACCTGCTCCACCTGTTACTATTACGCTCATAATTATTCTCCTTTCATTACTCTCATAATCTTCTCTATAATATTGGTTGTTGAACACCCATCTACCATACTGACGTATTCGACATTTCCACCATATTTAGCTGTGGCATCCATCTCCGGAATCCATTTTCCCTCATAATCACCACCTTTAATAAAGCTATCCGGCTGAATGATATCTATCATCCGACATGGTGTAGTCTCATCAAATATGCATACATAATCCACACACCCTAAACCGGCAATAACAACTGCCCTCTCCTGTTGTGGCACAATCGGTCTTAAATCCCCTTTCAGTTGCTTTACGGAACTGTCTGAATTCAAAAACAGCACAAATACATCTCCTTTAGCTGCTGCCTCTTCCAAATATGTCACATGGCCTGCATGAATGATATCAAAGCAGCCACTTGTTGCAACTACCTTTTTCCCTTCATTTTTCAGTCTGCTAACCACCTGACGCAGTTCATCAGCCCCAACAATTTTATTCTTCATTAATTCTCCCTATCAGCTCTTCCCTTGTGATCGGTGCTGTTCCAACTTTGCTGATAACTACACTAGCAGCATAATTTGCGAGCTGTACAGCCTCCTCAATACAGAGTCCACTAACCATTCCTAATGTGATCGTACTGATAACCGTATCACCAGCGCCTGTAACATCATATACCTGTACCGCTTTTGATGGGAAATCCATACGTTTCTGATCCGGCAGAAATACTGATATTCCATCTGCACCTCTGGTAACGATCAGACACTTAGCTCCTGATTTATATAAATATATTTTTCCCGCCTCATTTAAGCTGTTATCATCTGTAATCTTCATTCCTACAGCTTCCTCTAATTCAAGATTATTTGGTTTGACAAAATCGGCATTTTTAAAGGCCTCTATTTTTCTGCTTTTTGAATCTATCGAAATCAGCACATCATGTTCATTACAGATTCGAATAATTTCTGCTACAAATGCGCTGCTTTCAAGAACCCCTTTTTTATAATCAGACAGCACAACTGCATCTAGTTCATCCACATTTCCTTTTAAATATGAAATTATTTTTTCTTGTATTTCTTCTGTAATGCATCCAGTTACTTCATTATCCATTCGTAACAACTGTTGTCCTTTTGTAGCAAATCGGGTTTTAACAATTGTTGGTCTCTTTTCTTCTTCATAAATACCATCTATATGCATTTTCTGCTCTTTTAAATGCATACGAAGCCATTTTCCCGCATCATCTTCTGCCGCAGTTCCAACTACAAACACATCACAGCCTAATGTTTTAATATTATTAGCAACATTAGACGCACCACCCGCTTCTAACCGTTTCTCTTTAAAATTTAAAACCGGTACCGGTGCTTCTGGTGATATTCTTCTGACATTTCCTGTAACATACTCATCAACCATTAAATCGCCGATAACAAGTACTCTTTTCTGTGCAAACTTTTTCTCAACTGCACAAATCATATTTTCTTTGCTGCTCATATCTGCTCCCTTACTTTTGAAAAACTCCTCTTTCAATTATTTCACATAACAAATGTACTGTAAATGTATGTACTTCCTGAATACGAGGTGTATTATCAGATGGAACCACAAGTGCAATATCGCACATTTCCTTTATCTTTCCACCACTTTTTCCCAAAAACCCTATTACAAGCATGTCTTTTTTTCTTGCTTCTTTTATCGCCTGAACAATATTATCTGAATTACCGCTTGTTGAAATACCAATAAAAGCGTCTCCTTTTACCCCCATACCCTGTAATTGTCTTGCAAATACCTCATTATATCCATAATCGTTTCCAATACAAGTCATAACAGATGGATCCACACATAAAGACATAGCCGGTATTGCTTTGCGTTCCATAAGAAATCTTCCAACAATTTCCCCTGCAAAGTGCTGTGCATCAGCTGCACTTCCACCATTCCCAGCTAATAAAATTTTGTTTCCATTCTTTATAACCTCTGTTAATTTCATGCCTGCTTCATTTACTAATTCCAAATATCCTGTCTCATTAAGTTTTTCTAATATTATTTTCTTTTCTTCTATTTCATTTAATATCCATTCTACCATTTTAATTTTCTCCTTTTCCCAATATTTCCTTCGCCACTTGTTCTATTCCACCTTTAACGTAATGCACATTGGATAATAACTTATCTCCATAGTCTGCTGCATACACTAAATATCCCTGCGTAATCCCGTTTTCACACAATACTAAGTCCCGCATTTTATCCCCAATAACAATTGACTCTTCGACATCTATATCATAGTCCTTGATTGCCTGTTCAAACATTCCTTTTTTAGGTTTTCTGCAATTACACATTTTTCGGTATTTTTCAATTGGTGCATCGGGCAAATGCGGACAATGATATACAGCATCTATTCCTGCTCCTGCTTTTTCTAATTTCTCCAACATCCAGTTTTCCAACTCATAATATTGTTGTTCGGTGTAATATCCACGACCAATTCCTGATTGGTTCGTTATAATAACCAGCAAATATCCTGCCTCTTTAAACCAGCGCAGCCCATTTAACACTCCGGGTAAAAATTCAAATTCTTCTATCTTATATAAATATTTCTTATCAATATTTATAGTCCCATCACGATCCAAAAAAACAGCTTTTCCCATTTATCCAACTTCCTTTTCTATCAACCCTTTCTCAACCGCTCTCCACACATCTTCTACTGTGTTTTCTAGTACACAAGGATATATGTCTGTCACTTTAAATATACACCGATTATTGCAATTACAACATTTTCCTTTACGACACACAATAATTGGTCTTTGATAATTTTCATTCATTTCTCCATAATCAATAAATGTATTGTAAACATATCTTCCTGTAACTACGCACACTTTTCTTTTTTGTGCCACGGCAATATGATATGCACTAGTATCATTTGTCAGCACAAATGCAGCCCTTCCAATAACTTCTATAAACTCTGGTACATTCGTTTTTTGTACCATATTGCATACCGGTATTTCCGGTATTTCTCTCAAAAATCCTTCTATGGTCTCTGCATCACGTTTTGTTCCACATACAACAAGCATCCAGCCTGTCTTTTTATAGATTCTTCTTGTAATTTCAGCAAAGCGCTCAATTGGCCACTGCTTTACCGGCAGACTGGCAGAAGGAAACACAACAAAATATTTTTCCGGCAGTTGCTGTTTTATCTCTATTCTGTTCAAAACAGCCGGATGTGCCACAGGTTTTTCTACTCCAAGCATTTCCCACACTCTTGCATAGAACTTTATCTTATGAAGATTTTTATCTGGAATTTCCAGTACCTGGTCATAAATCTTTTTCCTCATCCATTTCGGACACTGCACTTTCTTATCTGAATTCTCCAGTACTCCTATTTTCATATCCCCACATGCAGCATACGTCGAAAATACATTTGGTGAACATTCTTCACAGCCGATCGGATCAAGTATAATGTCAAAATACATACTGCGTATTTTTTTTATCATTCTGATTCTTCCAAGCGGATTAACCGATGCTTTTGTATATTCAACAGGGATAACTTTATCAAAATATTGTGTAAACAACTCCTCGTATCCCTTTTGACATGCTATGGTTCTTATGTATTCTCCAGACGGATATATTTTCTGCATATTTTCAATCGCACCCAAGAATAAAATGCAATCTCCAAGAGCAAAAGGAAACACCACGAGCACTCTTTTCTTTGAACTGTCTTTTTCCGGTTTTTTTATAAACTTTGCAACCACAGAATCATAAAAGAAAAACAGCATTCTTATATTCTGCAGGACTGGTATTTTCATCAGGATCTGTAATATCTTATAAAAGATCCTACTTTGTCCATTTTCATTTTTACTCATTAGCTGTCTATTTCTCCCACAGTATTTTTATTGCTATCCTCCTGCATATCAAAATTAAGCCTTTTTTCCTCTACTACCAATGGTCTGTGAATAACTCTTGTATTAATATTCAATATATATTCACCCATAAATCCAATAAAAAATAACTGTAATGATCCAAGAAGGAATATACCTATCACCATCGGTGCATTTCCCGCCTGAAATGTTTCCCAATGTAAAAGTTTATATACCAGATAAAAGATAGCAATCCCAAAGCTGACAAGCGATGCTCCAAATCCCAGAAATGTAGCCAGTCTCAGTCCCACCTTCGTATATGATGTAAAGCTCAGCATCGCAGCATCATATAAGCTGTAAAAGTTGTTATGGGTCTTTCCTGCACGACGTCTTGGCTGCTCATATTCTACTTCAATACGGTTGAATCCATGTCCATACTCTGCCACAATACCGCGTATAAAAGGAATTGGATCGTCAAGCTGGCGCAGCAAAGCAATAAAAGATTTATCATACAGACCAAATCCTGTAAAATGCTCAATCATCTCTGTCGTAGACATATTTCTGATAATCTTATAATACATTGTACGAAGCAGGTATATAAAACGGTTCTCCTTACTGCTTGTCTTAATTCCACTGACGATCTTATGCCCTTTCTCCCATTCATGCACAAAAATCGGTATTAATTCTACCGGATCCTGAAAATCACAGCACATGCAGATGACGCAATCACCGGATGCCTGACACATCGCGTAAAATGGAGAATTGAACTGGCCAAAATTCGTTACGTTAAAAATAGCCTTAACCTTTTTTTTCTTTGCACAGATCTCTTCTAACTTATCTCTCGTTCCATCTGTAGAACAATTATCTATAAACAGAATCTCATAGTCATATTCAGATAATGCCTCTTCAAGAACATTCTCAACAGCAAAACTGATCAGTTCCACATTCTCAACCTCGTTAAAGCATGGAATGACTATACTTATTTTCTTCATATCTTCCGTTCCAATCTATATTTCTATTAAAAAATTTCAAAAAATCCGTTATATTCTGCTATTATACTCTTTGTTGATAGTAACGTCAACGTTTCAGCCTTCCACTCTTATCCCCGCAATGACTTCACGGATACCATCCGCAAAGGAAACTTCCGGCATAAATCCTGTATCTTCTGTCAATTCACGTATATCAGCTCCAAGATACATAACCTGCCCATCTATATACGGTATTTCTCCAAAGCATGGTCTTCCCGCATTCGGATTTATCTCCAAAACTGCACAATATATTTCCTGTATGTATTCTTTCAGCGTCTTTATGCTGCCGCTCCCCAACACATATACTTTACCATCAGTCCCTTTTTTCCAGAGTCTCCATAACGCCTCTGCAGCATCTTTGCTATATAAATAATCCCATTTCTGTTCTCCGGCTGTAAATTTCATCTTTTTTCCTTCGAGCATCGTTCGGATTGCGCTGCTTATCATAGTATTGGGTCCATCATATGGACCATAAACACTAAGGATTCTTACCCATATGTGTTTTATTCCAAGTTGATGGCAAAGTTCCCGGCTCATCTCCCCTGCACACAGTTTTGCCATTCCATATCCATTTTCCGGAAAAACCGGCGTCTGCGAAGTCAGATTGCTTTCTGTTCTTCCATATTCAGCCTGAGAGCCGGCACCAATAAAAAACTTACAGCCAAAACGCTGCGCCAGCCGCACAGCGTCTATCGTATATTCAATATTCCTGCATTGAAGCTCCATATCATTTCTTGCAGCCCCCGTGGTTCCCATCCACCCAAAATGAAACATGGCATCGTATTTTTCATTTTCTGCCGGCTGCAGTTTATGAAATTCAGATAAATCTGCCTCTTTTACTGTCACAAAAAGATTCTCAGGAATATCAGCTATTCTCTTAGAACCCTTGTGACAGAGAGCCAGCACTTCTGTTTTTTCAGCTATACATTTCTGAATCAATGCCATTCCCACCGCTCCAGTGGGACCTGTTATGATCACTCTCTTTTTCATATGCTATTTTCCATTCTGCCCGGATAATTTAACGAAATCCTTTATCTGGCTTCGTGTACATTCCTCCAGATTTCCATTTTGACGATAACATGCATACCATTCAACAGTCTTGTCGACTGCCTGTTCCACATTCCAGCAGGATTTCCATTCAAATGTACGTTTCAGCCTTGAACAGTCAAGTTTCAAATAATTTGCTTCGTGCGGGCCACCCATTTGCACACTGTTCCACACCAGTTCTTTTCCTGTATGTTTCTTCCAGTCCCTGCAAAACAGATCAGCAAGCTGTCCGGTCGTCAGACAGTCACTCTCATCCGGACCCACATTATAATTTCCGGCAAATTTTTTATCTTCCCACTGCTTTTTCAGTATCATCAGATATACGCTTACCGGCTCTAACACATGTTGATACGGACGGATCGAATTTGGATTTCTGACCTCGATTTTTTTTCCTTCTACAGCAGCCCTCATACAATCCGGCACAATACGGTCTGCCGCAAAATCACCACCGCCTATCACATTTCCCGCTCTCACGGTTGAAATTGCCAGTTTTCTGCCTGTTCCATCAAAAAAGGACTTTTGGTAACAGGCTGTAACAAGTTCAGAACAGGACTTCGAATTGGAATATGGATCGTACCCATTTAATCTTTCATTCTCACGATATCCCCACTCCCATTCATGGTTCTCGTATACTTTATCTGTAGTAACATTTACAAATGATTGTACGCAATCGTTTTTCCGGATACATTCCATGATATTAACGGTTCCCATGACATTTACTTCATATGTGTATACCGGTCTTGCATAACTTTCCCTCACAATTGGCTGTGCAGCCATGTGTACCATAAATTCAGGCTGTACCTCGCGGATCGTATGATCCAGCAGATCCAGATTCCGGATATCTCCATAAACAGTGTGCATTTCATTTTTTAATCCACACAATTCAAACATTGACGGTTCCGTCGGTGCCTCCAACGAATATCCGGTCACATCCGCCCCCGCTTCTAAAAGCAGGCTGCTCATCCAGCTTCCCTTAAATCCGGTATTTCCTGTAATTAAAATTTTCTTTCCTTTAAAAAAATTCCAGTCCATACTCACTATACTCTCTCCTCGTAAAACAATGGGATAAACATCTGCTGTTTTAATTCTTCCTCCGAAAGAAATGGTGCTAAATCTTCAAGTGGTGCTGATACCATACTTCCGTCTTCTAAACGTTTGCTGGCACATTTTGGTTCAAATTTCTGCTGTGTGTCCACAAAAACCTCGCAGATTGCCGGTCCCTGCACCTGTAATGTTTTCTCAATTTCTTCCAATTTATAGTTGTCGTTTATCTTTTGATAAGGATATCCATATGCCCAAGCCAGTTTTTCCATGGAAGGGAAACTGAGATCTCCGCTATCCTCTCCAATACCGACTAACGGCTCGCCAAAGAAGTTTTTCTGCGTCTGTCTGATAGAATGATATCCACCATTATTGATAACAAATATTTTGATCGGTAATCTGTGGTGTATGATCGTCTGTAATTCCTGCAGATTCATCTGAATGCTGCCTTCTCCGGTAATACAGATCATATCCTGTTCTCCGGAAGCAATGCAGGCACCGATTGCTGCCGGCAGATCATATCCCATCGATGCCACTGCAGAATTTATAATAAATCTCTGACCTCTTTTTATTTCATATGCATGGCTTCCAACCACACAGGCTGATCCGTTTCCTACGACAGTAATTTTATTTTCTGGTAGCAAACTGCTCAGTTTACCTATAAAAGCATACACGTTCACAGCTCCGTTTTGTGCTATATGTTTCTCCTGTACCACAGGATAACTTTTCTTCCAGTTCTGACAGCATCTGATCCATTCCTGCTGATCTTTTTTCTCTTCTTCCGTCACTTTTTCTTCCAGATTACGTTCTAATGCCTCTAATAAATCTTTTGCATCAGCCCACACAGGCATGTCCACATGCAGATCCGGCTTTTTTAACTCTTCCTGATCCACGTCCTCAATGATCGTATATGCTGCCCTTGCCCAGCTCTGATACTGATAGCCAACCTGCCTTATACTAAGACGGCTTCCTATCGACAAAAGCAGATCACTATTTTGTACTGCCCAGTTTCCTGCACGATCACCCATGATTCCTGCACGTCCCGTATAAAGTGGATGTGTATCATAAATTAAATCTATACTGTTCCAGCCAGTCACTACCGGTATACCCAGTTTTTCAACGACTCTTAAAAATACCTCTGCTGCCCCGGCAATGCGAATACCATTCCCGGCATTTAAGACCGGACGCTTTGCTTTTCGTATTTTTGCAATAATCTCTTTTGCCAGCTCATCCGTCACCTTTGGCACAGTATCTTTTTCCTCTTCCTTTGGATCAAAGCCACACAGCCGCTCTGTTTCTATATAAGCGCCCTGGACATTTAACGGAATATCAAGCCATACCGGTCCCGGTCTTCCTGTCTTTGCGAGATAGAGTGCCTTTTCCAGACAATACCGAATATCTGTCGGATCTGTTACCATCCATGCGTACTTTGTAATATGTGAGACCATTTTTACAATATCAAACTCCTGATCTCCATATGACCGTATATTTAACCCTGTACTTCTCACTGTTGTATCATACCTGACCTGCCCTGACAAAATAAGCATCGGTATAGAGTCTAACCAACCGCCTAACACGCCGGTGATTGCATTCGTACCTCCCGGTCCGGTAGTCACACACACGGCAGCCATCTGATTATTGATCCTGGCATAGCTTTCTGCTGCAATCGCACATGCCTGCTCATGATGATTATAGATGCATGTCAGTCCTTCTTTATGTCCAAGACCATCATTTAAATGCATCGCCCCTCCACCTGTTACAGAGAAAACATGATGGATTCCGTTTTCAACCAACACATCTGCAATATAATCTGCTACTCTTATCTTCATAACTTATTCCTCTACAGCCTCAATCATCGTTTTTGCCATATAATCGATCATTTCATCTGTCATTCCCGGATATACTCCAACCCAGAATGAGTTCTCCATAATCGTATCTGTCACAGTAAGATCGCCCACCACACGATATCCGCTCTGATTTCTTCGCATCTCATCAAAGCATGGATGCTTTGTCAGGTTACCTGCAAAAAGCATTCTTGTCTGAACACCTTTTTCTTCGATATAAGGTACGACCTTATTTCGATCCACACCCTCTTTGCATGTAACAATAAAACCAAACCAGCTCGGCACCGCATGTTCTGTTGCCTGTGGAAGGATCAGCTTATCCGATACCGCCTGAAGTTTTTCATACAGACGATTAAAATTATAGATTCTGCGTTTCACAAAAGAAGGAAATTTTTCCAGCTGCGCACATCCCACTGCTGCCTGCATATCAGTTGCTTTCAGGTTATAACCAAAATGTGAATAAACATATTTATGATCGTACCCCAATGGTAATTCTCCATACTGACGGTCAAATCTGTGTCCACAAAGATTGTCTTTTCCTGACGGGCATACGCAGTCTCTTCCCCAGTCCCTGAACGAACGGATTATTTTATGAAGCAGCGGATTATCTGTATATACAGCTCCACCTTCTCCCATCGTCATATGGTGTGGCGGGTAAAAACTTGATGTTCCGATATCTCCTACTGTCCCAGTCATTTTTACTTCTCCATCAATCTCATAGGTACTTCCCAATGCATCACAGTTATCTTCAACAAGCCACAGATCATATTTTTTACAAAAATCTTTTACGGCTTTTAAATTAAATGGATTTCCAAGTGTATGTGCGATCATGACTGCCTTTGTTTTTTCCGATACTGCTTTCTCAAGCATCGTGACATCAATATTATACTCCGGTATCGTGACATCTACAAATACCGGTACTGCTCCATACTGTATTATAGGGGTTACGGTAGTAGGAAATCCTGCTGCGACCGTAATGACTTCATCCCCTCTTTTGATCTGACGCTCCTTAAGAAGTGGAGAGGTTAATGCCATAAATGCCAGAAGATTCGCAGATGATCCGGAATTTACCAGTGAACAGTATTTCACATTCAGATATCTTGCAAATTCTGTTTCAAACTGCTCTGCATAACGTCCTGCTGTCAACCAGAATTCCAGTGCGCTGTCAACCAGATTTACCATTTCATGTGAATCATACACACGGGACGCATACGGTATTCTGTCGCCTTCCTTATAATCAGGCTTTTTATGATACAAATCACAATATTCTTTCACACTCTTAAGAATCGCATCTCTTGCCTGCTGTTCATTCATATTTTCAAACATAATTCTTCTCCGCCTTCTATATCTATCATCGTTTTTCTGATTTTATTTCCATACTTTCCATGGTGCATTGCCAGATGCCCACATCTCGTTTAACTTGTCCATTTCACGTTTTGTATCCATGCACTGCCAGAAACCATCATATTTATAAGCAGTAATCTGGCGTTCCGCTGCGAGTCTCTCCAGAGGATCTTTTTCAAAAACAGTCTCATCCCCTTCAATATAGTCAAAAATTTCCGGTTCTAATACCATATATCCGACATTGATCCGGTTACTGTCCGCTTTTCGTTTTTCCCTGAAAGAAATAACACTGTCATCTTCTGCAATGTCAAGCACTCCAAAACGCTGCTCCAATGATACTGCAGTAATCGTTGCTATTTTTCCATGCGCTTTATGAAATTCAAGGAGCTCATTCATATTGATATCAGAAACCCCATCTCCATAGGTCATCATAAATGGTTCATCTCCAATATAACGCTGCACTCTTTTGATTCGTCCACCTGTCATGGTATCTAATCCAGTATCAACCAGAGTTACTTTCCACGGTTCTGCAACATTATTGTGAACTGTCATGCGGTTATCCGCTGAAAAATCAAATGTAACATCACTGTTATGTAAATAATAATCTGCAAACCATTCTTTAATCACATGCTGCTTGTATCCGCAGCAGATTATAAACTCATTAAATCCATAAAAAGAATATTCTTTCATGATATGCCATAAAATAGGCTTTTCCCCAATCTCAATCATTGGCTTTGGTTTTAAATGGCTCTCTTCACTGATTCTTGTACCATATCCACCAGCCAGAATTACTACTTTCATATATTTCCTCCGCTTTACGACACAATTTTATCATTTAGTACCATAAACTGCATACGTATCCATTTCCCAATTCATTATTTTATAAGTACGATATTTTTCAATTTTGTAATTTTCCAGAAACCATTGTGTCGTTTTTTCTTCATCCGTCTTCTCTGGAATTTTAATATAATATACTCTATTGTATCGTGACAGATCCATCGTATTTTCACTGTTAAATGTTTTTACTCTTACTTTGACATCCCCATCCTGCTTAAAATTATTCAGATTTGCACCATCAAAGTAAATCTTGCCTGCATATTCTGAATACCAGAGTAATCCCCAGACCGCATATTTTGCACGTTTTCCATTAGAATATGGATAAGTAACATCCTCCATAATAAATAATGTCTTTTCTCCCGGTCTGACATCCTGTACAAATTGCAAAAGCAACTGATTCAGATAAGTATATTGAAAATTATATACACATGCATCTGAATATGGTAATTCTTTTTTACAATATGAAGTTGTCAGCAAAGATCCATTTCCTGTATCAACTGTTGCGTATGCATATTGGGAAACCAGATCAAGTCCGACAAAATTCTGGCAAAACGACAGCATTGCCGTAATTATCATCGCATTTCTCGCCACCATCTTTCTGTATGCCAGCAATAATATCGCTGCATACATTCCTATTAACAGAACAATCGGCTGATAATATCTCGGATGCGTATATGTCAGGTAAATGCAATGAACAATCACAAACATTAAAACCGCCATACTTAATGATATCACATATTTATTTTTCCATATCCTGCCCACCCTTTTTATATCTATCCATAAAAAAATGACTATAATACACCAATAAACCCACTGGAAATTCAAAAGAAATAAATTTTTTAACCTTAATGCGATATAATCTATCCCAAGGAATCCAATTGAATTAAGTTTTTCCATCGGTCCATATGTAGCCTCTACCTTAGGATATAATATTGAAAATATCATACCTGCAATAATGATCCCAAGGATTGTATATTGTAGTAATTTAGCAGTATTTTCATTCCACTTTCTATATACCAGAAATAAAATCAACAATCCAAATATGAAAAAAACAATCCCTGTTCCTAAAACCTTTACATCCAAAATTCTTTTCCTGTCTAACCACATTGAATTTTGCTTTGTAAAGAGAATAACCCCCCATAAAATAACAGGCAAAAAAGAGATTCCTTTTTCCAATATAATTTTATATTTTGGTTCTGTTCTTTGTTCCGTCATTTCCAGAAAAAGATAGCAAAAACTAAAAGCCCCCAAAAGCACTACTGCCGTTTCTTTGGTCATGACCATAATAAATGCCGTTACAAACTGCATAAACTTGTAATTTTTTTTATGAGCCAGCAAAAAATATATAAAAAAATTGGTCATAATATAGTCGGTAGAAATCGCACCATTCACTCCATAATAAAGGGGCATAACCACAACCATACATGTCGCAAGAACCAGATAATAACTTTTTCTTCTCGGATATGTCTCCCTCAGGATAACATAAACAGAAATACCTGTTAACATTCCCAGAATTAAATTTATCCATATTAAACAATTAACATTTCCCCGAAAAATAAAATAGCCATACTCATATACTGCTGCAAATCCCATAGAAATGTGACCATAATTGATAACTTGCAGACTACTTAACGTAAAGTCAAACTGTTGTGCCATTGCGAGCACCTGCTGTGCATAATCCAGAGAATCCCATCGATACATCTCTTTCGACTGAATATAAATCATGCCGGCAAAGACACAAGCAATTACCACAAGCGGCAGATATATCTTTCCTCTGCTCCACCGGATTTTCTTTTTTATTTTACCATTTGTCCAAATTGACAGTCCTATCCAGCAGCCCTGTAATATCAGAAGAAATGCTTCTATCACGATCAATTTATAGCGCTCTTTATTCGTCACATCGGAAATTAAAGCAAAAATATAAAAACTAATACCATAAATATATACGATTGTCAGCTGCCACGTTTCTTTTATGGTCTTTTTTTTATATGTTTTGCTGACAAGTGCGATCATAACGGATATACATAAAGCAGCTACCGCTCCTTTAAAAAAATAATCTCCTGCCGTTCTATTTCCAGCGGAATATATGACAATTGAAATTAATAACAATCCATATGATATACTCTTTCTAAGAGTGTCTATTACCATCTTGTAAATCCTTTTCCCTGAATCAATATACGAACCCCCTATAAAACATTACCTATTTCGACAGGTTCGTAACATACTTTCCCATATAGATACATTCTACATATAGTATTGACGGATCTATCTCTGCCGGCAGGATACATTCATATATCCGTTCCTGCCTCTCAACATGATTCAAACACCGATATACTTTTTCGCCCTTTTCTTTGTATACGAATGGATACTCTTTCTCACCATCTGTCAGATAGAATATTATTTGATTTTCCTGTAATGGATGATAACTAACCCCTATGATTTTGTGATTATCTGATTCATCCGCGTGCATGATAAAAGTTTCTGCATTTTTTATATCAAAAAAAAGCATATTTTTATAATAAAATTTTCCATTTCTGCATACGACTTTTCCAGCAATATCCTCACCATCTTTTAATGAAAACGCATACCGTCTGGTTGCCGCATTCATATTTGCACGATTAATGACTGCGTCATCTATCTTTTCTAAGGCTTCCTGTAGCCATAATTCGTATCTTCTGATTTCTTCTTCAGACAAGATGTCTTCAACCTTATCCTTCATAGATTCTGCTAACTGCGTCATATATATAAGATCCAATTGTTCTTTCCTGGCATCAGAAACACTCGCTTTTAACTGTTGTATTGCTGTCCCAAAATCCGGTAATTGTTTACAATACCACTCTTTTTGTTTACCTGCATACTTTTTTTTACCTGTAAGCTGTTCTTTTTCAAGAACGATCATATATTCTGCTTTTACCATGATCAATGCAAGCTGGTACATAACTTCTAACTTTTCATTTGCCTGAACGATCTTTTCAATTTCCTCATCAAATCGTCTGGAAAAAATATATTTCCCAAGCTCTCCTTCAAATTTCCACATCTGATTCAGAACAAAATCATAACTGTTTTCTGTCTTATTTTCCGCTGTTTCTTCTTTATATTTCTCAAGTGCGAAATCTATTGGATCTATGGACTCCTGTTCCATCCGTACAACTGTTTCAAATGCCAAAGGAGACCATTCCTGTCCTTCCTGCAGACAACTGATCCAGGCTCCTTCTATCCCTGAAAAATCCACGTTTCTCCAGAACACAACATTTTCTCCGAAAAGAGCAGCGTATTCCTCACAAAATTGTAAATAATCCTCTTCTACGCTGTCATTTGCTAAAAGAATCACCTGTATCCCGCTATTAAAATCCAGTGTCTGTTCTTTTAAAGAGTTTAAAGTCTGTTTTAATTTCTTTTTACTTTTCTCCAACTCTACTATCACGGAAACTTTATATTCCATTCTTCCCCAGCTCTCCATTCTCCCATTGTAAATACATATAATCATAATGAAACAGATTTTCCACATAGGGTTTTAAATCCTCAAACGGATTTACAATATGATCATCTTCCTTTGAGGATATGATCTTATCTGCCAGCAATGTGTATAATTTGCATTTCTTTGAATCAAATGGAATGACCTTTCCAATTTTTTTGATTTGCCCATAATCCTTTGACTCATCCGAAACGACAAAATAAAGTTCGGCCTTTGACGGCCGTATTTTTACCAGCTGCTGCAGGAATTCTTCTCTATGCTCTTCGTCTGCACTGATGTATTCTGAAACCAGCCAGATTTTTCTGAAATGGATTGCACGTGTCATAAAATATTTTTTACGGTACCACAAAACCTCGTTTTTTACAGCATCGTCCACTTCTAAATGATTTAATTCTTCGCGAAAATTTTGTTCCAGCTTTTTTTCAAGTTTTTTGTTACATGCTTTGATGTATACTCTGTGCAAATCCTTTGTAAGCAGATAATGATTTTGTACATAGTAATATGATTTCATGTCATTGTTATAAAACTTCGAAAATTTTCCGCAGACAATTTTCGGTCTGAAAAGAAATTCTTTTCGGAAAAACGCTCTGATTTCTAACCATTTGATTTTGCTTATATCAATCCGGATATCATAATAATAAACCTGTGTGACCTCTCTATTCCAGATTTTTCCGTCGTCCCCCTCCAGTTTCAACAGTTTTACAGGATACTTTATACCTTTGTCGTCTATAAAAAACAAATTCAGTTCCCCTGTAAAATTGAAATCTATTTTTCCACTCATGCAAAGCATTCCATTTTCTACTTTGACAACGTCTGCCCGGAATAAAGCATTTTTCTGTAAATCAAAAATCTGCATATTATGAAAATATAGTTTTGAGTTACGGCACACAACCTGATTCGATATATCCTCATTATATTTTAACGATAATAGGAACAATTTCTTTTTGAGATTGATATCACGCTGTTTTATGATGATATCATCTTCGCAGTATTCAAGAAGATTTCGTATTTCTCTGATATATATTTCCTGCTCATTTTCATCCAAAACCATATGTATTCTGTCGTTGAGCCTCCACTGCATATCATAACATACCGCATACTGCACAAAAGGAATCGTGTACCCCCATTTTTGAATGGAAATGTCGATCAGTTTTTTATAAAACCGCTGTGGTGTGATCTTATACCAATCCAGAGCTTTTTCTTTTGTCTGAACCGCCGAACTGTTATCTGCTCTCTTCCGATAATAATGCGTTGGCTCCGATACAACACCATACTTATGTTTATCTAAGATCTGCTCTATTACATAAACAGCATCTTCCCCATATTTCATCTTGGGATCAAATAATGTCAAACGCATGGCATCGCTTTTTATAAAAGATGCCGTAATATGAAACTGTGTATATTGATAATCATCCAGTATATTGATCACACGGGATGCTGCAAACTTATCCCCTCTTGAAAGCCGGTGTGGTCCGGTCTTTGCCTCAAAAAGTTCCTGTTTACAGCATACCAGATTTATTTCTTTTTCATGCGCTTCAAAGAAATCATACACTTTCGAAAACGCATCCGTGCTCCACTTATCATCTGAATCCAGAAAATTAACGTACTTCCCCTTTATATAATCCATTCCTGTATTTCTTGCCACACTGACCCCGGCATTTTCCTGATACACATATTGAATATTTTCCGGATAACGTTTTGCATACTCTTCACAGATCTGTCCTGACCCATCCGGACTTCCATCATTCACCAGCACGATCTGAACATTTTCTTCAAAACCGATATCCTGTCTTATTACTGACTCAATTGTCTCCGCCACATATAGTTCCACATTATAAACCGGAATTACTACTGATATCTTAAATTGTTTTCCCGTCATTTTTTTACCTTTTCACATCAGTAAATATCATTACATACAACAAATAAAGCACTTAGGACCAATCTGCCTTAAGTGCTTTATCGTTCCTTATGACATCATATCATAAGATATCCTATTATTCCATAATACATTTTGTTTTCATCACATCAATATCTTTATTTTTTTGTTTTCACTGATGCAGATGCTTTATTGACATAAATCTGATATTTTGAATTACTGGAAATCTTGTTTTTCTTAATAGACCCTGTTGTTGCCTTGTTCTGAATTACAAGACCATGCTTCTTATTTTTCTTAATCTTTGTTCCCGATAATTCTTTCAATTTTGCTTTACTGGTAACAATGACACCATTCTGCTTATTTTTATTAACGGTACAGTTCTTTATTGTAATACTTGTTTTAGAATCCGTTGCACGGATACCGTCCCGTTTATTCGACTCAATCGTACATCCAGTCAATGTTGCATCAGATTTTTTAGCTACATACACACCATATGTGCCATTCCCCGATGATGTTGTATTCTTAATAGAATTAATCTTAGCACCACTTCTTACTGCAATACCAGCCTGCTTATTCTCCTTAAAGCTGTTTGACGTCACACTTTTTACCTTTGCAGCCTCCGCTACTAATCCATAGGTTTTATTCTTGTACACATTATTTGAAGCATTCAATGTCAATGTACTCTTTGAATACACACCAATTCCCGCACCGCCATTAGAATATACTTTTGTCTTCTTAATTGTAGCAATTGCACGGTCTGAAAGATGGATTCCATCTTCTTTGTTCTCATAGAAATTACAACTGGACATACTCTTGACTGTAGATTTCACAGCAACAGATATTCCTGCTTTTTTATTTTTTGCACATGTTACATTGTCCATGCTTACAATTGTACAATGATCATTTAATAAGATACCATGATTTTTATTATTGTTCAGCTTATTCTTTGTTCCCGAACTGCTCTTTGAAATTGTAATATTTGCATACGGACGACAACCTAATCCATGATCCCCATTATCATTCAATGTAACACCATAAAGATATGACGTAACAACCTTGTCTTTTGTTCCCGTTAAAGCAATACCACAACCATGGTTGTTTTTGCACACCACATTCGTAGCCGTCAATGTAGCACCATTGTATGCTCCTATTCCAGCACATGTGGTATCATCATCCTCTTTCACGTCAGGTCTCGTTCCATTTTTACTATATTCTCCGCCTGTTACCGTAACTTTTGTGCCAATGTCGCTCATTGACATACCGCTCCAATAATTCTGCTGACAGATCACATTGTTAAATACAGCCTCTGTCTTATCATTGCAGTAAATGCCATATCCACCAGCACTTGTATTGAATGTTGATCCAGATACATTAATTCCTTTTGATGTAGTAATAAGCAGACCATGACTGGAATTACTGCTTGCTGTCACATTGGTTACTGTTGCAGTATCAACGCCATTCAGATTTATTCCATAATCCCGGCTGTCAGTTCCATTATTGTTAACAGTCGCATCACTGATTGTAATTTTCTTTGAGGAAGTCACTGCAATACCACTTTTAGCATTCTTGCTGATCACAGCATTCTTTACACTTACCTCCTCGCTTCCCGCAATACGAATTCCACAATTTTTATTAGCACTAATCGTTGTATTTTCTGTTACTGCAACATTCTTGCTGGCATTGATATTAACACCATAGTCACCATTTCCGTTTATTGCAGCATTATCTATTGTTAGTTCTTTCTTCAGACTCTCAACACCAATACCTGATTTTTTGTTATTATTGATGTCTGTTTTAGAAATTTTTATCACACTACAAGATGCCAGACGAATTCCAACATCACCATTTTCTGTTACTGTTCCACCATTAATTGTTATGTTTTCCACTGTATCCAGATTAATACCATAGGAACTGTTGCTGCTTATGGTAACATTATCAAGTGTTACACCTGTTGCGTCTTTCATACGAATACCACAATCTTTACCACCAGTAACAGTAAGATCTTTTAAATTGATATTTTTATTTTTTCCATAAAATCTGAATATTGGCGCTTTGCTGCTTCCCTGCCAAGTTCCCCCTATGACAGTGATACCATTTGCAGACTGTCCATTTGCCGTAAACAAAATTGCATCATCAGCAGCTGCAACTGCCTGAATTACAGCACCTGTAGCAGTGATCGTAATTCCCGAAATACCAGACATATTTATCTTTTTACATGTATATGTTCCTGCTGGAATAACAATGTTTTTGTAAGATTTCAGCGCCGTACTTAACTCATCTGTAATATCCTCTCCAGACTGTACACTCAAAGTATAAGCAGCCCCGCTCACTTTTAAGTTTTCTATCTTCCCAGTTTCTTCTGTTTGCGCCACAGCTTCTGTTGTGATTGTTTCCTCTTCTACTTCCACTCCTGTTGATTCGTACACAACTTCTTTTGTTTCTGTGTTTTCTTTTGTTTCTGTGTTTTCTTCTGTTTCTGCAGCTTCTTCTGTTTCTGTGTTTTCTTCTGTTTCTGCAGCTTCTTCTGTTTCTGTGTTTTCTTTTGTTTCTGTGTTTTCTTCTGTTTCTGCAGCTTCTTCTGTTTCCACCTCTGTTGATTCAAATGCGATATCTGCAGAATTTCCAACAGTTTCCTCTGCTATGTACTCTGTTGCCGTGGTTTCTTCCGCATATACTGTGGATACTCCACCGTCTAATGACGTTACCAGCATTGCACACATAAGCAGCGACATCAATCTTTTGTTTCTTGCTTTCATACACTGCCTCCTTAAATTTGTTAAATAATATTTAATTCTTTTAATTTCATAGCAATTCTTTCTATATTTTTGCCATCGTGGTACTCATTAATTGTACAATATCTTTTCTCAAATTCTTTGTTTCTGACCGACTCTAACTTGATTTTTCCACCTGTAATTGCTTTTTCGATCACTTTTTCTAATTCATCCAGAGTAAATACACGATGTCCTATGTATTCATCATCTGCCGGTATCAATTCGCCTGCTTCTGCCTGATAACGCATCAGATCCGGCTGGAAGAATATAACACCGCCCCCCTGATAAAAACTATTATAACATACTGACGAGTAATCTGTAATCAAAAGTTTTGCATACTGTAGCACTTCCGATATTGATCCTTCCCACATATTATGTTTCAATGGTGTATTTTCGCACAAACTTGCCATCTTCGGATGTGGAACAATAATAATATTCTCAGCAGCCATATATCGTTCTAACATATGGTAGATCGACATTACATTCTGATAATACTCAGAATTGGTAAATTCCTGTATGTGTTCTTCGTAACTTTTCCATGTCAGCATAATTACAACTTTGTCCGGAGACGACTCATCAATATGTTTATATTGAATTTTACTGAATATTGGCAGTCCGGTATTTAAGAATCTTTCTTCTGACAATTTCAACATATCTGCACAGACATCTAATTCTTTCTGACTTCCTACAACCATATATGCCGGCTCTCCTTCTTTGTTCAAAACAAAAGTAGAACTTGGACCCTGACATTTTAAATAGGTGATACCATGTTGTAGGAAAATAAATGGATGTTCACAGGTTGCTAACCGAAAATATTTATTATTAGATCTAAGTATATTCAAATGAGCCGGCGCTTCTGTAGAAATATAATTACTTACATTATATAACAGCCAATAATATTTAAAAGAATATTTTTTTACCACGCCTTTTACATTCTTAATTTTTTCATAATCTGGTGACTCGGGACTAATCACGTAATAGCATTTGCTGTTTCCCTCTTTCTGTGCCATTTGGAATAAATCAAATGTGCCTTCTTCTGCCTTTTCTGCAAACTTTTCATAGAACAGATTAATATTTTTACGCCCCAATTTGCCACATATTTTTCCCAGATGATAAAATAGCCAGGAAACAGGTCTGCTCTCAATAAACTTAAACCATGCCCCATACTCAATGGCTTCCATTGGTCTCTTTACAATTGCAAAGTTACCTCGATCCGTTCTTCGTAAATGTATCGCAAAATTTTTGAAAAAGGTTGCTTTATACGGTGCATAATACATTCGCTTTGACAGTATTTTCTTTTCTTTTTTTCCAATTCGGAAATCTACATCAATTCCATTTACTGTTACCATCATCAGTAACATGTTGTTTAATTGTGTTTCATCTGTCAATAAGTCTGCCAGTGGATATCTTATATGTTGATAATTCCAGTCTGCCAATACTTTTTTCTTTCCAATTTTCTCCGGATAAACTCTGATGTCTGACTCCACATTGTTCTTCTCGTCTATATAAAATCTTGTACTTTCAATTTGTACCTGATTGCAAGGATTCTGCAAATATGAGAGTATCTTCAGATCCAGATATCCATTTTTCAGACCAACAAAAAGGACTCTATACGTATACTTAACAATTAATTTATAAAAATTTGCTGCCTGCATATATCCATAATATACTTTTTTCTTATCCGTATACACAAATAATACCTTGTTCTCTGTCAATTGTTCTTCTATTTCAGAGGCTCTCTCTTCATTTTCGACACTAACATCTGCCGCTTCTTCTTGTTGTAAAAGATTTGCACCATCCGAAAATGTCTCCATCTTATCTAACGGCTCTATCTCCATCTCCTGAAATAATATAATTTTATCCGCACTTTCCTGGTTGCGAAGTTTTACATAAGAACTATATTTTTTCCCATATTGCAATGTACGAATATCTATGACCTGTCTGTCATTTTCTGTCATACGCGCTCGATCACAACAGATAATTAATTCATTATCATTTAATTCTGCATGAATCTGACTCATTCCGTTTCTCCCCCTACTTTTCAAAGCTGGATTTTTCCGGCAGGAGCTGCTCAAATGCCTCAATCGCCTGTGCTTTTTGTTTTTCAAAATCTGATGTATAGATTGTGTCATTCAGACAGATCAGCTTATATTTTCCTGTACGGATTGCCTCTAGTGCACTTGGAAATGTCCGATCTTTAATATGAAAACACTTTCCAATTTTCATACTCCTCGGAATAAAATTTCCACTTGCCAGCTGCCAGAATTTCATTAGCCACTGATTACAGTTTGATTTCGTCCGAAACTTGTCCATACATGTAGCGCGTAATGTTTCTTCCTCTAATCCCCACACTTCCTCAAATGTAGATTTCAGGAAGTTGCTTGGCAAATGATTGTAATAAAAGCCAGGGAACCATTTCCAAATAAATGCCAGTGCGGTTGTCCTGACAATACTTTTCCATCCGTTTACCGGACTAAACCATTTACAGAAATTTTTACGCATACATTCCTTTTTATCAAAGTGTATATTGATCAGTTCCACATCATTTCCATTAAAGAAACCTGCACTTTTCTTTCCAAAATAAATACAGTTTAACGCAAATACATCCCTCGGTATTCCATTTTTAAAGAACTCTGCCGGCTTTACATAATTTGTTACAAACATATCATCATTAAAATAAACAAACTGATCTGCCAGTCCCTCTATCCTATGTAAATTTAATTCAATGGTATTCGCATTAAACGTCGGTAAAAACTCTTCCGGTATATAATCCTTGTGATTCACAATATGCAGTTTCGGGTTAGTCGTATCCAGCCACTCCGGCAAATGTCCCCACGTCACAAAATGTATTTTATTTACCCATGGGGCAAATTTTTCCACACCACGGAACCAGTACTGAAGATTGTCCCAGCTTCTGAATCTTACATCGGTATTATCTCCTTTATCATTACTTTTATCATACATTCTTTTTTCCTTCTGCCATTCCGGATCATTACCGTCTACCCAGATAATGACAAAATCTATTTTTTCTTTATCCATCATTTTTCTTCCTTATAATCTAATTTTCTTTATTCACTCATAAACTCATCATAAGCTGTCAGTACTTCTTTCGGATCTCCATCCATTTTTAGTTTTCCATCATGAAGCCAGATCACACGTGTACAAAGTTTCTGCAGCGTATCAATACTGTGTGAAACGATCAGCACTGTCCGGTTTTCACCGGAGATCAGCGACTTCATCTTTTTAAAACTTTTCTTTTTAAACTTCGCATCCCCAACGCTCAACACTTCATCGATCAGTATGATCTCCGTTTCCAGTATGGCTGTGATTGCAAACGCAAGCTTGGAATACATTCCACTGGAATAAGTCTTGACCGGTCTGTCTATAAATTCCCCAAGTTCTGAAAATTCAATAATATCATTCATGCGCTCTCTGATGTAATCTTCCTCAAATCCCAGTACCATTCCGGACAGCAGGATATTTTCCCTTCCAGTCAGCTTTTTTTGAAATCCAACGCCAATAGACAGCAGGGATATGGAGTGTCCATGCAGATCAATAGTCCCTTCATCCGCAGAAAAAATGCCTCCGATTGCCCTAAGCATCGTAGATTTACCGCTTCCATTCTTTCCTATGATCCCGACAATTTCTCCTGGTTTCACATTGAAAGATACACCATGCAATGCCTCAAACACCTCTGTATTGCTTTTTTTCATGTGAAACAGACTTTTTTTAATTGAAATTTTATTTAAACACCGGTATCTTATTTTTAAATTTTTTACTTCAATTGCATATTCTTCCATCAAATCACCTTTACATAACTGTTTTCATACTTATAAACTGTCTTTATTCCTATTACTGACAATACGATTCCTAAAACAAACCACAACCCAAGACTGTAATAATGCGGCAGTTTCCCATATAATACAGTTCTCCGCAGATCTTCCATAAGCAGTGCGATCGGATTAACCTTAAGCAGAATGGACTGATACGGCTCCGGAATTCTGTTAGAAATAGAATAAAATACACCGGACAGATAAAATACTAATCTTAATCCTACATTTACAACATTCGCCAGATCTTCAACGAATACACCTAAATGCATCAGTATCATGCTCATCCCAAATGTTACGACAAATAATACCAGCATAATTGGGAAAAAGTAAAACATTTTCGCAGACAATGGTACACGGTAAAAGATCATCATTCCAATGACCAATGCAAATGAGATTGCCATTTTTATTGCATTGGTTCCCATTTTGGAAATAACAAATACAAACTTCGGAATATATACCTTCGTCACGATCTGGCTGTTTGAGGTAACCAGCTTTACGCTCTGTTTCAGCGTTTTGTTAAAGAAATCCCAGGTGGTCACACCCACAAAAATAAATGCCATAAAGTAATCTTCTTTCGCTTTAAAAACAATCGAAGATACGAATGCATATACCAGCATAAACAACAATGGATCTAATATCCACCACAGCCATCCCAGATGGGAATTGGCAACCTCTGCTTTCAGCTCAGCTTTTGCAGAGTATATCATATACTTTCTGTATTTCATTAAGTCCCTTTTAAATCTTTCCATCGTTTCTCCTTTAACTCCAGCTTACAGCTTGCAAATCGCTTCATAATTTCTTTTGCAATTATCCCTGTCCCTGTAGCAAAAGAATTCATCCACACGCTGCTTATACACGGCAGGCATCCTGGTACCATCCCCAACAATATCTTTTATTTCAGCAATAATATCCTGTTCCTTTTTACATACTTTTCCAAATCCGTCATTTTCATAGCTGAAATACCCTTCGGAATACTGACCCTTGCGAAACATCTCATAATCAAACTGATAATATAGCAATGGTTTTCTCAAATATGCAAAATCCATTGCGATGCTCGAATAATCTGTAACCAAAAGATTTGATTCCTTGAGCAGCTCCTGTACATCATACTCCGGCCATTTTGCGATCACGATATGAGGTGAAAGTGCTCGGAAACTCTGGATGAATTTCTGCATTCCCCGATGTGGATAGAACACAAGCCTGATGTTTTCTTTATCCAGAAAGTCTGCTAGTCTTTCATCACACAGAAACTCATTCCAGCATCTGAAATATTTGGTGTCCGTAAACCTAGAAATATCCTCTTGATCATAAGACTCTGTCGTTGGAATACTGATCCAGTTTCTCCAGGTCGGCATTACTAAGATCTGACGCTTTCCCTGACTTGTATCAAACAGATTGTCAAATCTGCAAAAACCCAGCTTTTGCACCCATCCATCCGGATAACCAAATTTTTCTTTTACATACTGATATTCGCGCTCCACAGCGCATACAAACATACGCATTTTTGTATTTTTGTAATGAAGAAATTCCACATCATCCTTTGTAATTCCATGCTGTAAAAATATACGTTTATTTTTTAGTATACCATATACCTCAAGCAAATAGCAAACTGCCGCATTCGGCTTTCCTTCTTTTTGTGAACTGATATTCTTTGATGCTGTCAGATAATATAGCCAGTGCATAAAACTTCCATACTGGACTACCGGTCCTAAATCCTTTACCCGCGCATAATCCGGTGATTTTTTATTGATGGCATACATAACATCCTGTTCTTTATGATGTTCTCTGATATATTTATAAAGCCAGTATCCATTATCTCTTGCTTCATTTTCATTGTCACAGATCAGCCACAGGTCTTTCCTCTTTCTTTTGTAAACCGCTGAAACCGGCAATGCCAGTGCAAACACGAAAATATTGCCAATGTCTTTTGCCTTTACACGCTGCAGTTTCTGCCAAAAACTCTGTCCCATCACACTCTCCTATAATCTCCTCACAACTGCTGCCCAGGTATTCACACACACATAATATGCTGCTTTGAAGAACGAAAACTTCTCCACATTACGGTACAGTTTCCATTTTCCCCATACTGCATCTAATTTATTTCCCGAATAAGCACCCTTGTGACGGCAGTATATGGTAAGAATTTCATCAAGACCATAAGCCGTAATACCCGTTTTCATGATCTGCATCCAGGTGGCTGCATCTTCCAGCCTGACCTTCTCCGGCATGTAGATGAGTGCCGTATCGACCTGATTACGGTCTAACACTGCTGTACTCGGTGCGATCGTTGAACTTTTTAAGATCTCTTCGTAGCCGACTCTCTCCGGCGCATGTGCAACCGTTCCGCTGCGGACGGCATTTGCATCCGCAAATTCATAGCTGGTAAAGCTGAACGGGTAATTTCCTTTTTTCATAAATGAAATCTGCTTTTCTAGCTTTTGCGGCAGCCAGAAATCATCTGCATCCAGAAAAGCGATATATTGTCCCGTTGCGTGATGCAGCGCAAGGTTTCTTGCGCCTGCCGGTCCTGAATTTTTTTCACAGTAAAAACAATGGATTCTCTCGTCCGTATAACTGCTCATGATATCTCTGCTCTGATCTGTTGAGCAGTCGTCTGCCAGCAGTAATTCCCAGTTTTCATAAGTCTGTGCCAGAATACTGTCAACTGTCCTGTTCAAAAAGTTTTCTGCATTGTAAACAGGAACAATAATACTGACTTTTCCCTCAATATACATCTGTCTCACACCTGCTTCTTATCGTTGTCTGCACTTTCATTTCGCAGTGCATTACTTTGATACTCATCTACACCTTCTGTCTTGTCCTTTTTAAAGAGGATTTTTACTGTCAGAAGGATCAGCTTTAAATCAAGCCAAAGCGAATAGTTCTCGATATACTTAATATCCAGACGTACCTTATCATAAGGTGTTGTACTGTATTTTCCATACACCTGGGCATATCCTGTCAGTCCGGCTTTAACTTTGGTACGGAGTGCAAATTCCGGAACAACCTCAACGTATTTATCTACCACTGTTTTCCATTCAGGTCTTGGACCAACCAGAGACATCTCGCCTTTTAAAATATTAAATAACTGGGGAAGCTCGTCCACATGAGCGGCACGGATCACTTTTCCGACCGGTGTCACTCTTGCATCACCTTTTTTGGTGATCTTACTGTCTGCATCATGAACAGACATACTGCGGAATTTTAATACCATAAATACTTCATTGTCCCTGGTGTATCTCGGCTGTTTAAAAAACACCGGGCCACCATCATATAATTTAATACATACTGCTATGATCAACATAAGTGGGGACGAAATGATAATTCCAATCAGAGAAAACACAATATCTTCAATCCTTTTAAAGAATCTCTGATCGATCGTAAGTCCCTCATTGCGAAGCAGCAGTAACGGTGAATCAAACAGATGAATATCGTCTGCCGCACTAAGAAGAATATCTGAGATTTTAGGTGTCACATAAGTACGGATGGATTCCTGATAACAGTACTTCATGATCTGGTTTCTCGCCTCAGCAGGCAGATCACACAAGACCACGGCCTCGTATTCCTTTGCCATCGTATATAATTTCACATATCCGACCTTGTAGCTTACGGACATACAGATATTATACTTATCTTTTCTTGAATTAATCTTCGCGATCAGATCATCCGGCGGATAATTGCCATAGATGACTAACATTCTTCTTGGAGGATAAAGCTTCTGATATAAATTCCTTACCAGCATCGTCCAGATGATACTGAATATGATCTCGATCACTGACATACACACCAGTGGATACACCGATACATAGCTTCGCACTGCCAGAACGACAATAAAATATTCCACAACTGCACTCATGATGATTGCTAATGCATGTGAACTGAATATATCGGAAGCCTCAAGGTAACCAATATGAAATCCGCCCAGACTCTGCGTAAAGAAAAATGCCAGCAAAACATACAGTCCGATAACTCCCCAGTGACCACGTTCTCCAAATTTATTGGTCATCAATGGATTATAGTAAACGAACCAGACGTATGAAAAACACATCATCTCAAAAAGAATCATGATTAAGTTCGCGCAATAATTCAATAAATGTTTATAGCCTTTTCTTTTTTTCATAGCTTCTCTTTTCAATCTTTGTTTACGTCAGCAGAACTGATTTTAAAGCATCAGACCTGTTATATATATACCGGCGTATTATACCAAAATCAGCCGTTCTTTGCAAGTTTTCCCGCCATAGAATGACTGATTCAATGACGGACATTCTGTAACAGCTCAAAAGGCTGCAAAAAATGTTTGTACCATTTCTCACAGCCTCTTATGTTTTTACTGCCCTTTATTCAGTTTATAAACTATCCATGATCCGAAGCAGCTTCGTACCATAATCCGCATCTGCTGCCCAGCCTTTTCCATATGGATTCTGCGGAATCGCAAGCCACTCCACGTATCTGGCTGTTCCACGCGATACATACTGGAAACGCTTATCCACACATGCATTGTTTAATCCATCTGTACTTGCGTATGCTTTTAAGTGCTGTACCTGCGCACGGAGTCCGGTTCTTACATCTGCAAAAGTCTCACCTGCTGCACCGCCACCGACTGCACCGAGTCCTCCAAAGTTACACTGACTCGGCTGCACATCTCCGCCGAATTGTAATCCTCCGGTCTCTAACATAACCTGCGCAAATAATACATCTGCTCTTACACCCTCGGCTTCTGCCTCTTCTTTTAAGATCTTAAAGAATGCCTCCGCAGAATCTGCTCCCTTATCACGGTAAGTATCTGCCGGGAAGGTATAACGTTTATTATAGTAAGATACCATCTGGTCGACTGTCACACTGCTTGTACCCATGATCTCATGCGCTGCAGCTTTTGCTTTTACCGCTGACCATGGTCCGTACATACGGATTCCGTTGCTTAAATCTTTGTATGCTCTTACTTTATAGTAATATGTCGTTCCCTGTACCAGATTACTGTGTGTAAAGGATGTTGCATCAGAAGTCTGTAATGTGGTATAAGTTCCTTTTTCGCTGACCGCACCGGCAAGTTCATAGCCACTTGCATTTGCAACACTGTTCCATGAGATATTTAATACATTATTATCTCCGAGTGTGATAGAAGAAATACTTCCCTGTTTTAAGACTGCAACCTCTGTTACCTTACTATAACTTCCTCTGCCTGCACTGCCTTTGATCTTATAAGTTGCTGCAATTTTATAGTAATACGTATTGCCGCTCTTTACGCCCTTATCCGTGTAAGTCAGTGTAGATCCGGATGAAATTGAAGCGATCTTTTCAAATCCACTGTTTGACTCGTCGCTCCGGTAAATATCATACCCCTGTGCTTTTGAAACTTTCTTCCAGCCAAGTGTGACCTGATTTTTGCTGTCACTTGTAATCTGGGAGAATACCACCTGTTTGATCGTCCATGCCTTCTGTGCTTTTGAGAAAGATGCCACACCGTTTTTAGCACTGTTGCTCTTATATGCACGAACCTGATAATAGTAAGTTTTTCCGGCTTCTAATGTTTTATCCTCATATTTTTTCGTACTTTTACCTTTGACCTGTCCGACCTTTTTATAACCACTGTCTTTTGACGTACTCCGGTAAATCTGATAACCGGATGCCCCATCCACAGCTTTCCATTCCAGTCTTACGGAAGTACTTCCGGTTGCCTTTACTGCTGTAATGGATGTAGTTTTCAAAGTCTTTGCCGACACAGCTGCCGAATTACCGCTGTATCCTTTTTTGCCATTTACCTTGTTGATCGTCTCTACCTTATAATAGTAGGTCTTTGCAGTTTTTAACTTTTTATCCTGATAGGTCGTATTATTTTTTCCTTTTAAAGTGGCAACCACTTTATAAGTACCATTCTTTGACGTACTGCGTTTGATCCGGTAGCCGTAGGCACCGCTCACTGCTCCCCAGTTTACTTCAATCTGATTACTTCCATTTGAAACAGCATACTTGATCTTCGCTTTTTTCGCTGTTCTTCCTTCCATGGACGCTGAATCACCGCTATAACAGATATTGTCTCCTGTCTTTACCATAGTCTCAACCGTGTAATAATAGGTCTTTCCTGCTTTTACACTGGTGTCTTTGTAGCTGGTCGTGTTTCCGGATTTAATCGTCTTAACAACTTTGTAAGTACCATCTTCATCGGTACTTCGTTTGATGCGATAACCATAAGCTCCTGTGATCTTATTCCACTTGATCGTCAGTGTTTTTTCATTTGTGGAAACGATTGATGTGATCTTTGTGCGCTTTGCAGTTTTTCCTGCCACCGCGTCTGATGCACCGCCGTATCCTTTTGTACCGCTGTTGACATTATATGCTTCGACCTTATAGTAATAGGTCTTTCCTGCTTTTACAGTATCATCTGTGTAGGATGTTTTTCCTGTTACTGTATCAATCTTCTTATAACCGCTGTTCTTGCTTGTGCTACGGGAAATGGTATATCCCTTTGCACCACTTACCTTTTTCCAGGAAATTTTTAACATATCCTCATTAGAAGATGTAATTCCTGTAATTTTTGCTTTTGCAAGTGTCTTTGCTGATTTCGTGGAGGAATATGCACCGACACCCTGTTTACCATTATTTGTGTTATACGCCTGTATTTTATAAGTATATGTTTTGTTATTGGATTTCACAGTATCTGTGTATGTCAGAGTCTTTCCTGAAGTCACTTTACCGATCTGATTATACTTTCCATCCTCACTGTCTTTGCGATAAATGAGATATCCTTCTGCCTGCGAAACTTTTTTCCAGGTTAAAGCGACCTTCTTTCCGCTCTTTGCCTCGATTTTCGTAAAGTTTGTCTTTGCTAATGCCACACCAGAGATGGATTTGGAGTATTCTCCCGTAGTTCCGTCATTAAATACCGGACGAACCAAATAGTAATATCTTGTTCCCAATTCTACGGTATCATCGATAAAAGATGTCGCATCAGATACTTCATCGATCTTTTCATAATCATAGGCATCTTTAGTATCACGCCAGATCTCATAATAATCAACATTATCAAGTCCGCTCCATTTGATTTTCAGACTTCCATCCGCTCTTGACTGCGTATAGGTACAGGTAACTGTCTGAGCACCTTTTGTCAGACCGAAATACTCTGCGATCGCAGTAGCATCTGCAACACCAAGTGCCTTTAATTTATCATCAGAGCTTAAATATGTATAGTAGTCATTTGCATTGTCTAAAAATGCATGCTCGATGATCAGTCCCGGAATACCATTGTTTTTACAACGGCGGATCAGACCATAATAATCTGCGGCAGAGCCGTCCGGATATTTATCATAAGATGCATTTCTAATCAAAGTTCCACGATAATTCAATCCAAGTGCTGCCAATTTATCGCATATTTTCTTTGCAAGTGCCTGTCCATTGCTTCCTACCTGTGCATTATAGTTGCTGTTCGGATAATAAACTTCCACGCCTCTCGCTGTTCCGTTTGCAGTATTTAAATGGAAACTTACTAACACATTTGCCCCCACATTCTTTGCAAGGTTTGCACGGGCATCCAGACATGCAATATTATCTCCGCCGCCTGCCGGACAGCTTGCACTCTCTCTTGTCATATAAACAGTAATACCATTATAGGTAGATAATTCTTCTTTACAATATGTGGCGATCTTAAGTGTCAGATCCGCTTCCTGTACTCCAAAACCGGATGCTCCTGCATGGGTGCCATCATGTCCCGGATCGAGTACGACTTTCACATTACTGTTCGCACCTTTTAAGTTATCTGTAACACTGGCGACAGCCTCTGAGATTCCCTGCTCCAGCACATTTTCCACAGTGTTTTCGGAAATAACTTCTCCATCTGCGCTCATAGTAACAACATCAGCATCCACATCCGCATAGGCATCTTCATCATAAAGTACCTGATCCGGGTTCGTCTCTGCCTGTTCATTGACACCAAATCTTACATCCATGCCAAGGTCTGATAGCAGGATTTCCTGTTTTGTTTTCTCCTGTGTAAACTGCACGGAAGTGATCTGATACTCTCCTGCCTGTCCATTTTCTGAAAAATCCATGGTAAACCGGATCATATCCTCTTCTATTCCTGCAGTTTTTGTCTGATATGCTTTTCCGGTGGTCAGATTCTTATAATTTAAGACGATATCCGAAAGCTGCTCATCGCCTGTTCCAAGACTTAAGACCACATTCTGCGTTCCCGGTGTCTCAACGTACGGTGACTCTACCATCATGTAGTTAAGTTCTGCTGCCTGGACAGTCTCTGTCTCCGCAGTCTCCGTTTCGGTCGGCTCTTCTGTCTCTGTTTCAGTTGTTTCCGTTTCGGTTGACTCCTCTGTCTCCGTTTCAGCTGTCTCCGTCTCGGTGCTCTCTGTTTCCGTAGTTTCTGTTTCGATTGTTTCTGTCTCTGCCGGTTTCTCTGTTTCCGAGGTTTCTGTCTCTGCCGGTTTCTCTGTTTCCGAGGTTTCTGTCTCTGCCGGCTCTTCTGTCTCAATCGTCTCTGTTTCGATTGTTACCGTCTCGGTCGTTTCTTCTGTCTCTGTCATCTCCGTTCCGGTCAGTTCTTCTGCTGCATTCCCAGCGTTTTCTGTCTGGGCTGATTTCTCTGCCGGTGATGTTTTCTGCATGCTTTCTGTCTGAACTGCACTGTCTTCTGCTGCACTTACATCTGCAGGCAGTGCTGTCATACTCACGCAGACTGCCATGATTACTGCTAAAATCCTTTTTTTCATTTTCCTGTTATCCTCTTGTATATTTCCTGGTATTTGTGCATTTCACATCCACTGCTCATTCTATCATAAAACCCAACCTTTGAATATATCTTACCAGAATTTTCATAAAATCTTAAAAATACCCTGGCAGAATGTATGATGATCATCCCACCGGGGTATCTCTTTTTACTTTTATTTTGCTTTGGTCTTTACGGAAACAACGGAAGAATAACTTCCATATACTTTCTTTCTATCCACTTTACGATATGCACGGATCTTATAATAGTAAGTCGTCGATTTTTTCAGTTTTCCATCTTTATAAGAAGTCGTACCGCCTTTGGATATAGTTTTTACTTTCTGGTATTTTCCATCTTTGCTGTTGCTGCGGTAAATCTCATAGCCATTTGCGCCTTTTACCTTTGACCAGGTCAGCTTTACATTCTTTGCATTGGATGCTTTCGCTTTTAGTGTTGTCTTTGCCGGTACAGCTTTTGCAGATTTTACATTGGAAAATCCACTGGTCTGATTTCCATTCTGCGTCTTAACAACTACTTTGATCTTGTAATAGTATGTTTTTCCGGTTTTTACACTGCTATCCGTCCATGAACTGGTTCCCACACTGTCGATGGTTTTTATATTCTGGTAATCTCCATCTTTTTTCGTGCTGCGGTAAACCTGATAGGAAGCTGCAGCCGGCACAACTTTCCATGAAACTTTCAGTTTATTGTATGCTGTCGATTTTACGGAAGTTACGCTTGTCTTTTTATTTCCAATCTTATTTACACAGAGGGTATATTCTTTATCTACAGCATTTTTTGCAAATGCCTGCACTTTCAGATAATAGGTTCCTCTGCTTAATTTGACTGCAGATGATTCTGTATAAGTACTTCCTGCATAAGAATAGATATGGTCATAATCCTGATAACCTCTCTTAGCATTTGCATTATAAAGTGTTACATACCAGCTTCTTCCCGCATCATTGATCTTTTCATGTGCCAGACTGAAATTGATATACTGTGCTTTTGTAAGTGTAAAACGATAATAGTCTTCGTCTGATGAATAGCCTGTGATCACACCCTTTACCGCTTTGCCTACCTGTATATTATCTGCGGATGCCCAGTCACCGTTATTCTCTGTCTCCCAGCCGGAAGCTGCTTTCTGTGTCAGGCAGATCGTGTAGTCTCCGGTATACAGAGTCGAAGCCTGACTGACGCATACATAATATTCCCCCGCATCCAGTCCTAATTTACAGGATGTATAAGAAGTCTCTGTCCCGGTATTCGTAAATTTATAAATTTCACTGTTATCCTTATTGTAAAGAACAACATTATAACAGCTTGCTGTACTCTGACTGTTTTTATGTCCAAACTTAATCTGCAGATAGCCTGCTTTTGACATTTTGATCTTATAGTAATCTTTGTCCGAGGAACTGCTTGTGCTTCCGTAATAGGTTTTTCCGTTCTTTACGGTATTTGCAGTGGCAGCAGAATCATTCGACTCCACTTCCCGGTCACTTGCTGTCTTTGCTTTGATACATACATCATAGTTTACAGGATAACTCGTTCCGCTCAATAATGTTCCCGTCGTATTTCCGGTTCCTGCGATCTTAATGTAATACTCACCTTTCGGCAATCCAAGGTTCGGCGTGGAAATGCTTGTGTCCCCGCCACGGATCTTCGTAGTGTAGACTTCTGTATACTGGTCTTTGTCCACTTTACGGATCACGCTGAGCACAAACATGTTTGTTGTTTCCTGTCCGCTCACAACCGGATGCGTCAGTTTCACATTGATATAACCATTTGCAGAAAGTGATGTTTTAAAATAATCTACATCGCTGTAAGTACGGATATCTCCGCTGTATGTCGTGCCGGAAACAGCCGTATTTGCTGTATCGTAAGTATCATTGCTCTCGTGCTCCCAGGTACTGCACGCCTTAAAGGTAGTTTTGATCACATAGTTTCCGCCGTAATATGCATTCTGACCTGCCACCTTAATATAATATTTACCTGCTGACAGTCCCAGTTTAATGGAATCCGTGGCTTCATCTTCCGCTTTACTGGTCATTTCGTAGATCGAATTGCCGGAAGTATCACAGACTGTAACTGCATAAATAGCCTTATTCTGCCGTCCTGTAACTTTCGAATGCTGCAGATTGATCACGATATATCCGTCTTTTGTTGTCTGAAAACCATAATAATCAGAATCACTGACACCATACAGACTTCCGTAAACTGCCTTGCCTGCTGTCATTGTGTCTGCTGTATTTATATCATCATTGCTCTCGCTCTCCCAGTTGTCTGCATTCGTCCAGAATGCCTTCAGCTTATATGTCTCTCCGTTTGCTCCCTGAACTGCAAGAGAACCTGCCGCATCCAGATATGGGATTCCTGATACTTTCAGATAATAGGTTCCGGCGTCAAGTCCAAAATTAACCGACTCGATTTTCTCCTCGTCTTTTTTACTCGTCATTGTATACATCGTATTTCCGGCAGCATCACAGACTGCCACGCTGTAAATATCTGTTGAAAGCCTGCCGCTCACTTTATCGTGCTGTAACTGAAATGAAAGATATCCTTTTGTGGTGGATGTGATCTTATAATAATCGGTATCCGATGCAGAGGAAATGCTTCCTGTAATCGTCTGACCTAATCTGTCATAATTATCTGCTGTGGCAATCGTATTATTTTGTTCTGTTTCACAATAGGTATCTTCATACTGTACGCTGAAGCTGTAAGCTGCAGACCCGGCTGTAGTAAATCCTATGTTTCCGGTAATCTGTACATAATAGGTACCGGCTTCCAGTCCTATCTTAGCTGTCTGATTCTGTGTATCTGAAAAACTGCTGTCCACAGAAACCATTGCGCTGCCATACTGATCTGCAATAAAATCGATTTTCCAGGCTGCACTGTTGTTTGTGCCCGATAAATTCGCATGTGCAAATTTCAACTGTACCATACCGGCTTTGCTCATGGTAAATTTATACCAGTGTCTACGTGATGTACTCGACGTAGTTGCATTATAAGTTGTATTCAGTCCAATCGATGTTGCTGCCGCATAGGTACTTCCCGGATTCACATTTCCGTCTTTCTTTAGAATATCTTCACTTTCTTCTTTCTCCGTGTCTGCCGCTTCGGTATCCCCGATGAGTGCCTCTGTACTTTCTGTATCGTCAGTCATCTCTGAATCTTCTGTTGCCTGCGTACTCTCTGTATTTTCAGTCGTCTCAGGAATTTCTGTACTCTCCGTATCCGCCGACATCTCAGAATTTTCTTCTGTTCCGGTATTTTCCGTTGTCTCAGAAATCTGATCTTCGCCACTATCTCCTGCTTCATTCCCCTCTGCGTTTTCAGAGTCTCCCATTGCTTCTGTGCTCTCTGTCACCTCAGAATTCTTTGTTAGTTCTGTAATCTCTGTTTCATTTTGTTCACTGGCTGCATATACCACCTGCTCTGCCGGAACTGCTGTCACGCAAAGGCTCAATGCCATAAGCCAAGCAGCGATCCTTTTTCCTGCCTGATGTCTTTTTTTCATATTATTCTCCATTCCTGCGCTGCCTTTTGCGCAAATCAAGTTTATTCCTTCTCATTCTTTCATCTGGTACTGCCAGTTTTGTGCCTATTTTAGCACATTTTTCTCTGAATATACAAGGGCTGTGACATGTTTTCTTCTATATTGGTTATACCAGTCGCATTTTTAATCTTTCAAATACACGACATAACTGTCTGTCTTTCCAAAACATGTATACCCTGCTTTCTCCATTTTAGGTTCATCATCATCCGAAATCCGTAGCACAATACAGTTACTGCCATAACGCTCAGCAACATCAATCTGATGATCTACCGCCTGTGGAACCGCCACAATGGTTGCACAGGCCTCATAAAATTCTTTTTCTTCTTCGTCTTCAGAGACATCTTTTCCATCTATCATCTGTCTGATCAGATCTTCCCCATACAAAAGCTGCACCGACTCATTTAATTCACGGATCTGTGCACATACTTCCCTTGGCGCAATCATATTCGTAATTGCAGGATTTTCACTACGCAGCAGGGTATCAAGTTCCACAATATCTTCTGAAACCTTATATGTATTCTGTAACAGTTGTATTTTTACCTCGCCAAAACGGAAATACATGCTGACAACTATAAGGCACACACACCCAGCTATACATAATACCTTTGTGAAAAAGTTTTTAACTGCTGAAGTCAGCTCTGTTACGAGAACTGCTATTACAACAGCCGGCATGAGCAGCATAAATATTTTCGCATAATCTTCCTGCATCCAGAAACTGCTTATATTATTGTAACCAAACGGATTTCCAAGAAGCAGAAAAAACAAAATTTCATATTTTACCAGCCGTCCGATACGCCAGTCAAGTCGTTCTTTCTCTGCTACAAGAAAAAGAACTGCAAAACCTGTCAGTGCCAGACTTATTCCATCTGTACCAAAATTTCGAAACTGCTCTCTGAGTGCTTCAAATGCTGCTTCCATTTTTCCACCTCATAATACCTGTCATAACTATAACTGCCACCCATGCAAATGTTATCATAAAAAATCCTTTTTCATACATCAGTTGTCCTGCCAACGCCGATGCCACATAACAGATCAGTACCGGCACAGATGCATAATTTTTCAGACTGCGCAGCTCTTTTTCCTTTCCGAAAATCTGTAATATCGACCACGGCAGCAGAGCCAGGAAAAACAATGGTTCTCCATTCCATTCATTTTGAAAAACACTGAAATAAAATGCCTTGTCTGCTGCCAGCGGAATTGCATACAATACCCATATCATCGCAAGAAACAGATATCTTTTCCCCGCTTTTTCCCCAGGGAATAAAAATCTTGCCCAGAGAACATAGACAGCATAATATATCGGAAACATAAAAAACGGTAGGATCATCCGGATGAATTTAGCCGGATTCAGGTTACATATTTTCAAACAGACTGCATAATATGCATCTAACGGAGATCCTGCCATCTGTGCTAACAATTCTTTTTCTACCGGCAGCATCGGTGCTTTTCCTGTCATCGGATTGATCTGATACAGCGTATCAAAAGTATACATAGTCAGCACGGATTCTACCGTATTATCTTTCTGGCTGACCGTCACTGCTCCCACACTAAATACAGTAAGTATGATCACAACCAGTATACCTGGTATCAGTTTTTTCACTTCCCTGATGATATCTGACAAGCGTATTTCTTTTCTTTTCCAAAAAATAAATGCCAGCGCCAAAATGATCACAAGTATCATAACTTTGCACCATATTTCTGTCAGTACGGACAAAGATAACTTTTGCATAATCACAATCCGTGCGATCAGATAAAACAGTCCAAATAATATTATGATTCCCTTCAGATAACACTGCAGAAAATCTATATTTTGGGCACCACTTTGTTTTTCCACCACAAATCCCACCGCTGTGGGGAAAATATACCAGATGCCTGTAAGTACAAGCAATTTAAAAACAATAAGCAATTTTCTGAGCCTCCTAATCGTTATTACAGCGATATAATTCGTACCCGTCTACCTTATCAACATAGACCAGATCAAGCAGATCCATATAATAATCCGAATAATACTCTGTATTCCGGACAAAATATTGTACTTTATTCTTTTTTAACAGCTTATTTGCTGTCTCAGGATCGATTTCCACTCCTCTGGTAAACATGGATAATGCCCTTTTATTGTTTTTATACTGTTCTTCCGGATCTATACCGGAAGCTGACTGAAACTGGTACAGATCCATTACTTTATTTGACACTGCAAGCACAACTGACGGATCATACTGACGCAGCCAGTAATACAGATCCGCATCACAAAGCACAACCGGATTTTTGGTATCTTTATTTCTCCCGATCATGTCTGACACCTCAATGACTGACTGATCTATCTTATAAACATTATCATCAAGTTCGATTGCCGTTGCCCTGCCGCTGCACAGATACAAAAAACACAGCAGAAACAGAAACAGAATATTTCTCTCAGCACCTTTCTTCTGCCTTACGATCAGCTTTGCTCCCATAAATGCACACAGAAACATTACCGGAAGAATCCAGTAAAATCTGCTGTAGCGGTCTCTCCATCCCAGTTTTTTCAACACCCATTCCATAATAAACGGATTAAAAATGGTAACCAGTGAAATAAAAAAAGGCCATACAAATATCTGTTTTAATACCTCGTCCTTTTTTTGGATAATATAAAATAAACATCCCAGATATGGCACAATATAGAGAACATTCCACCAGAACCCCAGAAAAGTTGTATGAAAATAACTTAGATTAAACCATTCTTCGAGCATTTCATCCCTCTTTCATTACAAAATCCGAATCATTGCCATTACTATCCCCGGTATCATGCACACAAATGCCCGGAACAGATACCGCCATTTTTTCTGTACAAATATGATGGACAGTAATCCCGCTCCTACCATTACCGTGATAATAAAAATACCGCTGATAGACATTGATACACCTGCAAATGCGATCAGACAGAGTATCAACCAGTTTCTTTTGCTTTCTATTTTTTTTGCTAAAAGCACCATCGCCAAAAGTACCATTGGGAGATACAGATTAGCCAGCATTGACTTTGATTCTGCCGTTCTCTGCCACAGATAAAATGCTGATGTTTCCTCAAACTCATAGCATAAAATACTCATAAATCCATAAATTCCAACTGTCCAGTCTGCAATGTCTCTTCTGCCGTCAGAAAGACGTCTTGCGATTTCATACACGATCAGACTGGCGGTCAGAATCTCTACACATGCCAGTACCCGGCTGCTCGCCACAAGCGGATGCATTCCAAATATCCTTGCTAAAAATGCGATCAGCATCGGATAACAATCATGCACATAGTTTTCCTGCCCGATATATTCGCCTGTTCTTGCATTATACTGGTAAATAGTATCTGTATACAAAGCATTTGCTGCATGTCCGTTATAATAAGATGTATCATAACCATTGATCCGGCTTCCATTGTTCATTCCATAAAAGATCTGCAGCAAAATCAGTACAAACAGGATTATCGTCACCTGATCCGGTTTCTTAAAAATTATTTTTTTATTTTTTCTGTTCTGCCTCAAAAGGTATGTAATACATCCTGTCAGTATTATGACAAAAACTGCCGTTTCTGCATATACCAGTACATGAAATGCCATACCCGATAGCTCAATTGGAATCTCTATTAATGCAAAAACCGTAAGAAATATTACAAATCCGGACAGATATTCAAATGCTGTCGTTTCTTCCGTTCCAAATATACAGCAAAAACTGCTGCCCAATATAAAAAACACAGCGCTAAGCACAAATAAAGCAATTATAATGCCTGTAATTGAATTCATATCTGCACCTCTCCATTACTCTGGCTATAAGTATATCATGCCATTCTGTCACAAACAAGACTCACCCCTGTCTGCGTTTTGCATAAACACGCACCTTTTTCCAAAGTTCTTCCACGATTTCATTGCGTAATATGATCAACACTGCAAAGTATACCACTCCTGCAACTGCAATGACAAAAAGAATCATCCATACACGGTTCGTAATCAACCGTTCCAATCCGAAAGTCACTGCTAACATTGCTAAAAGTGCGATTGTCAGTGTAAGTATATAATGTCTGCTAAATTTTAATATATAATACTTTTTCGCATGCACCAGCAAAATTACCGTAACGACTGCTTCCGATAACACAGATGCAATAGCCGCCCCATCCTGTTTTAATACGGGGATCAATGCAAAATTCGCACATACATTTACCACAGCCCCTGTAACCGTAGCACGCAGGATCATTTTTTCCATTCCAGTCGCAGTTAAGATGATATGTCCCAGAAAATATGCGATTGAAAAAATCAATATCAGAACACTCAAAATTCTCAGTGTTGGGATTGCAGGATCAAATGCCCTGCCAAATAAAAGAGGCACTACATATTCAGCCGTTGCTAAAAGTCCTGCTGCACAGGGCAGTGCTAAAAGCAGCAAAATCTGTGTTCCTCTGTTGATCAGCGCATTCCCCGTCTTATAATCTTTCTGTTTATAACACATGCTGATCCTTGGATAAAAAACTGCTACAAGTGCAATCACTACCGTATACGTCATTCTGACAATCTTTACAGCATTCGAATAATATCCTACATTTGTTTCCCCATAATAGTATTCCAGCATCACCGAATCAAGCATTGTATAGATATCAGTTGCAATCGATGATGCAAGAAGTATCATGACCGGACGCATATGTTTTCCTATATGTAGTCCTGTATCTGCCACTTTTCCCTGTCTGCTGTGGCAGATTCCCTCCAGAGAAATATATTTTCTTAAATTCCATGCATTCCAGAGGTTATTTCCAGCCGTTGCAATACATAAGATCAGCGCATAGATCAGATAATCGCTCTCGTCCTTTACAAAAAGAAGCATCAGTCCAAACGATGCAATCTTTACAATAAAACTGCGCACGGAAATATAGACATATTCTTCCATTCCCTGATAAAACCAGTCAATGTTAAAAATATTGAGGATAAGCATCAGTCCCATAACATTGAATAACGGCTTGCGGTCAGCAAAATGCGGAAAATAATTGACAAATAAATAATATGCGATCGTGCAAAGAACAGTTGCAGCAAAATTGATAAGAAACAATTCCAAAAAAGTCCTGCTCCTCTGCTCCTTGTCGACATTGCTCTGCGCAATCGCCTTGACACCATAACTTGGCAGGCCTAAAGAAGCGATCAGCACAAAATATGCCGCGATCGTATTTGCATACGATACACGTCCCACGCCTGCCGGCAGCAGAACATGCGATACATACGAAGTCGTTATCAGTGGAAAAAGGGCCGTAAAGCCCTTATATGCCATGTTGAATATTGAATTTTTTGCAAGAGATTTTTTTCCCATTTTCAGTACCTGTTCAATCGTATCAATATCTCACGTTTCCAGTAAAACAATAACCTGTGCATAAGGTCAGTCCGGCTGCTTCCACACACAGTGCGAAGCCATTTCAAAGACATTGTTCCCTCTTTTTTATCAGCTTTGGCATAACACTTTGCCACCCGGTAAAATCCCTTATTATATTCCCTGCCAATCGTTCCTGTAGATGTGTGGATCAATGGGATATCACATACATAGACTTTGTTTCCTTTTGCACGAGTATACATACAGCGCTCCACGCCATATAAATGCCAGTTATCACAAATTATCTCATCAAACGGATGCTGCAAAAAGAACTCCGTATGACCGCCAAAAAAACACTCATCCACTGTCTCACAGCCAGTCATGCCGCTGTACTCCCTTTCTCCTGCCACTACCTGTTCCCTGCCATGGCGGACTCTTGATAACACACAGGTATGTTCTCTTGCCTGTCTGTCATTATCCTCCACAGCACCTGCCACTCCAAGAATATCTTCCTTCTGCGTCATCAAAAGATAATTTACAAACTTCTCCAGCATATCTGCATCCGGCAGTTCTATATCCTGATGAGAATATATCACATATTCTGTTTTCACCTGTGCGGTTGCCGCATTCAATGCTTTTGCACAGGAGCTGTACTGCTTCCCGCAGTTATCGATTCCTATCAGCGTATAGTTGTAATGCTGTCTTGCCAGATCCTCCGTCAGCTTTCTGTACTGTTTTGGATCATTATAACAGCATACCACCGTCACATCTGCTCTGTCCATATTCCCTGTCACTCTTTCATCAACTTCAAAAATGTCCGATAGGATTTCGTGATATTCCCGAAATAAAAAATCTTCGCATCACAAAAATCTTTCATCACAAAATTAGTGGACACTGCCTCCTTATGCATGCAGCCGACCTCCGGTGCATACAATAGCGTCATGCCTTTTTTCTTTGCAAGATAATAGAGGATCTCCTCCTCTGCATAGAGAAACGTCCCTTCGTAAAATCCGTCCATCTGCTCAAAAAAATCTTTTGAAAATACCAGACAGCAGCCATGCAGAAGGACATCTCTCATCCGTTCATTCACACGGCTGTCCGCGGATACAGATTTTCCATTCTCCTCGCGCGTGGTAAGATTCTTGCTTCCATCTTTGACATCACGTCCCTCTTCATCGGAAACAACTCCATAATGACCTGCAATGGCTTTCTTTAAATGCAATAATTTGATCATCTGGAACATTTTACATTTTGCCCAGGAAACCGCAATCTGCTTTCGCATATAGTTTAATGTATACTGCCTGTTTTTCGCCACCGGATTAAAATGTCTGCTGCGGCTTGCATCCACGATATCACCGCCTAAAATGTCAAAACGTTCTTCCTCATAAATCTCGCGTAATTTCTGACAATAATCTTTCTGTTCAAAGATGATATCACTGTTTGCTGCCACGATAAAATCCGGCTCAAAATGAGATCTTGCGTACTGGATGCCCAGATTATTGCCACGCGCAAACCCAAGATTTTTTTCACTTGCGATCACGTGCACTCTTTTTTCCCCGGCAAATTCTTCCCGAAGTGACTCCTCACTGCCATTGCCGGAACCGTTATCCACCAGAACAATGCGGATATCCTGTCCCTGCTGTGTAGAGAGAACTGACTCCGCACATGCGGCAGCCTCTCGCCAGGTTTTATAATTTAAAATCACAAAACAGATTGTTCCCATATAAATCCTCATTCATCCATAATTACTGATACTGTGATCTCGTTCCATTCGCAAAACGTAAAACACATCCTCTTTTCGAAATCCAAAACAACGTTTTGGATTTCCGCAACGAAATTTATCAATTGTAACATCTTCATAGTCTGTTCCCTTAAACCAGTTATTTTTCTTCGATGGCTGATATTCCTTGTAATGCAGTGACCGATCCGATAACACTGCATCCCAATCCTTATGTCTGGCAAATCGTTCAAAATCCCTGATACATTCTTCTATCTCAGATTTTTCAAAAGAATCAAATCCATATGCCTGATCCATTTTTTCAAAATTTAGTCTGGTTCCATGAAAACGCTCTTTTAAATATGTATAAATATCTACATAACCTTTTTGGTAAAGCATTTCATTCCGATATTTGTTTGTAGTCAAAGATGATACATCCCTGATCTGCTCCCCACATCTGATTAAAATATTGCAGTCCGTATAATCTGATTTTGGAAAAGACAATACAAATCCGGTTCTTGCAGACGCTTCTGCCAGTGAAGTTCCCGTTACACATTTTTCTCTAAAATAATATTCTCCTGCCTGTTTTGGAGCATCATCCCAATATGGTGGATCATCTGTCATCCTGCAAAGAATCTGTTTTAACTTTCTTGCTTCATCTGAACGATCACCTCTTATCTGAAAAAAACGCTGATTTTTTGTAATCTGTGCGTCAAATAAATCAGATTTTCGTGATAAATTCCATGTTTCATTTTTCATAAAAAAACTCACACACGCTAAAAACTCCGGTATACAATGATAGAACTCGTCCATGGAGCTGTATTGTCCGTTCAGAGATTTTTCATTTAAAATAATATCATTCATATGTGTTTAAATCCAGCAATTCATCAAGATCATCGTCAAACTGATCAAATAATCCCTTCTGCTGATTTTTAATTTTCCCCTCTCCTGTAATCTCTATCCGCACTGCCTCAGAACACTCCATCTCATTTTTTTTCATAAAATATACCGCAGTATCTTCTTTTTTCATGGTACCTTTATGAATCAGTTTCCGGACACCATTAAAAATATGATCACTGTGTGTCTCCACAAAAATCTGTAATCCACGAGTCGATAAATAGACAAAAAACTCCAGTAATTTTGACTGTGCAGCCGGATGAAGGTGAATTTCCGGGTTTTCCACAATAAAAATACTGCCCTTTTTGCATGACAATGCAGCAACAATTACATTTGCCACATAACTTACCCCTGTTCCTATGTGATAAGGGCGCAGTTTCCGGTTACTCTGCGATTGCTGATAAACAACTCTCACATAATTTGTGCTTTCTATTCCTTCTGCAGAGACACGGTATCCCATAATTTTGTCCAGCCAGTAATCCACCTGATTTCCAAGATTCATTCCTACTTTTGTTACTTCGGCAGAAAAATCCGGCTCTGGTAATGGCTCTAATCTGTTACGGCTCAGATAATCAAATGCATATTCTCCTGCAGTTCCAATCCTACTTACATTCTCAAGATTTTTATCATAAATATCTTTTACCCCAACTCTGTCATGATTCAAATATATAATATCAACATTTTTGAATAATTGAGCATTTGTAAGTTTTATCGAATCTTCTTCATCATTTTCCTCAAATACCATTTCCCCACTCACAAACTGTCCATGTTCCATTTCAAAAGAAATCACACACTTTTTCTGGTTTGTGTAGATATTACGGACATCCTGTGCCGTACCAAGCTTTGCAAACTCCCCATTTAACAGACTTTCCCCATGTCTCATTTCGCCACGTCTTATACATTGTGCCAAAAGAAGCAGTGCCTGTATCAATGTTGATTTTCCTGTTGAATTTGGTCCTGTCAGCAAATTCAATGCAGCCAGTTCCAACTCCACAGAATCAATACACTTAAACTGATTTACCAATAATTTACTTATCATTAAACTTCTCCTGATACTTTTCCATAACTTTATGGAATCTGATATCCACGTGATTTTTGCTGTCCACCGAAAATTGCAGGCTTTCTAAAAACACCGGATCCTTCAGCAATTCTTTCACACTCTCCTGCAATTTTGTAATATCTTCTTCCTTTATTTGCACAAACGGCTGGAAGAGATAATATAATGCTTCAAATAATGTCATACTGATAGGTCTTCTTCTCTCATATTCAGTAGGGATACGAAATGCATTATCCCCGATAATATGATAAATATGCCACATTGTCCTTTCAAATTCCTCTTTTAATCCGCGAAGTTCCTCTGAAGGTATGCGATTTAAAAATTCCATTCCAGTCCCTAAAAAATCCTCAATATCACTTCGATATTCTACAATTTTCCCATCTGCATCAGTAAGTTTCCGTTTCTGATACAGATCAAAACAAAGTGCACGCAAAATAATATAACGATCTTTCATATGCTTTGGTGATATAGAACCTCCGGTTGCTGCTAAGAATGCTTCCCCCTCTGAAAGCTCCTTCAGCATCTGTGTTGACTGCCCCTGATAGAGTGCATTACGCATTTCCTGCTTATTTAAAGGTGTACCACCTCTATTTACCCTGTCAAAGATATCAAATCGTACCTTATCCGGTGTAGGATATTTAATAACCTGTACCACCAACTGAAAATCTTCTATACTAGTCGCATATTTTGAATAACGTTTCTCCTTTTCCAGATCACTGAAACAGCATCCATTGATATCTTTTAATATCCTCAATCCATTTAACCGGAACTCGTCATTCAAAAATTTTATAAATGTTGTCAAACGCTGTCTACCATCAACAACCACCAGATCCCCCCTCTGACTTTCCGCAAGATAAATCAGCGGGAGAGGGATCCCGATAATAACTGACTCGATCAATTCTGACATCTGTTTATTTTTCCATACAAAATTCCTCTGAAATGAAGGATCCATGCATATTTTCCCACGGTCATATTTACGTTTCATTTCATAAATAGAATACTGATCTTTATCAATCTTTATTTTCAGATCCGGATAATCTAATTTTTCTTCCTGCTCATCTTCTACTTCTATGGTATGGTAATCTTCCAGTTCCTGCTCCTCTATCTGTTCATTCACTTTCTGTTTCCTCCCATCCTGTCAAATTCTGTATTTATATCCATTCTATGCGCCGGAATATCTCGTCTTTGTTCCAAGTATGATACGGACATACGGTGTGATGGAACGTACAATTGCCGTTCCCAGTCCGAAGTTTTTATGCAGGAAGTGGAACCAGTCACGGAACGGAAGTCCCTTGCGGCTTTCCTTTAAGCGGATACGCTCCATGCGCGGCAGTGTCTCGTCCTGCCATGTTTTCTGCAGCGTATTATCATTGCACTCACCTACAAACTTTGGATAAATATGGATCTTATATCCAAGTCTGCTGATCTGTAAACCATAATCAAAATCACCGATGCTGTGCTGATAAAACGGATCGATGCCGACTTTTTCAAAGATCTCACGCGGAATGATAGCACAGTTTGCATTGAAGGTATCACAATTTACCTCCGGCGCATCCGGTCCTAATTTTTTGTATTTGATCCCTTTGGTATATTTGATGCCACCATAACTTAAACCACCGTTTTCTCCACAGATGGCTCCGACAGTGACCTCATCTTTTTTCAGATGCGGTGCCATCTCGTCAAAAATGCCCGGAAAAAACTTTGTGTCATCATTCATCAGCATATAGTAATCATAATCCATATGTGTATTTTTGATGTATTCGATCGCCTTGTGCATGCCGCCATTCCAGAAATTGCTTCCGTCTCCCTCGATCAGGTTGATCTGATATGCGCCGTCATCGCGCATCTGCTTTAACATCTCACGCGTTCCGTCAGAACTGTTATCGTCTAAGATCACATAGTCAAATGTGACGTCTTTATTTTCTGAGAGTGTTGCCATGCCCCGCTTTGTCAGTTCTTTTCTGTTAAAACAGGTAAAAATTGCAAGTATCTTCATATTTATTTCATCCTCATTTCCAGACAGCCTGTTTTGTCTGCCATTCAAATGTTCTATGCCTGTCCGATATAATTTTTCCGGAATACTATGTGGTAGATCCGTTTGATCAGATTCGGCTGTGACTCATGGATCAGTGCTTTTTTCATCGCCCTATGGATCTCCGGTTTTTCACAGATCTCCTGTGGGAACTCTGTGATTCTGTGATCTGTCATCAGTTTATGGTCGAATACCGATCCCTTTTCATTGCCGCAGTGGATCCCGGTGCCATCCCAGCCTTCATTGCTGACTAAAGACTTTGTCGGGGATAAGATCAGTCCCTGTTTCCGGAAATTCGTCCAGTACCAGCGGATTGCCCAGGAGTTGGTCTTTTCATCAGTTTTCTGCATTTTCATGATCTTGTAAAAATCATAGGTGTTGTCATAATTAAATGCTTTCCGCAGTTTTTTATCGGAAACCATATCCGTCCAGTCATCACAGTCTGCATCAAAATATTTCCAGCGGTCACTCCAGGTTCCCCATGACCAGCTTGTACCTGATAATGTATTAAAATAGGATTCACACGGATAGGAGAATGTATCTCCGAAATGGGAAAATCCCGTAATTCCTGTCACTTTCTTTTCCTGTTCATAACGGTCTAATCCATCGTTCATAAACAAAAGGAAATAGCGGTTTGTGACAAGATCATCCTCTAACACGATCACTTTTCCATATTTATTTACGATTGCAGTCACACCTTCGATCACGTTTTTTGCAAGCCCATAGTTCTGCTCCCTTGCAGTCAGTTCCACGTGACGGAATCCCTGCACAGTCTTTACATAATCACGGATTTCCTGCACTTTTCCTTTATCTGCATCTTTTTTTGCGGCATCAGAAAATACGTACAGATCGGTTTCTTCTGCCAGTTCATTCTCTGCAAGTGCCTGAATGGTACGTTTTGTATGCTCCGGCCGGTTGTAGGTAAATAATATGACCGGTGCTAAACATCTTGTTTCTTCCATTCTATTTTCCTTTCTATGCCTGCTGTTTTACCCAGCTTACATAATCACGGATTCCTTCGGTAAGATCCATTTTTTTCTCATATCCGATCTTTTTCAAAAGAGAGATATCTGCACGCCAGTTCTGCGGATCACCGACCTTCGTCTCACCGTTGAACCGCACGATATCCGTTTTTTCTCCAAGCTGTGCGGCATAAATCTCAGCCAGTTCCCGGATAGACACTTCCTCGCCGTTTGCAACGTTAAAGATCTCCTCCGGCCCCTGATATCCTAAGATCAGCTCTAAGGCACGCAAAATATCTGAAATATGGATAAAATCACGTGTCTCATTTCCGGTTCCGAACAGATCGATCCGTCCGGTATTTAAATATTTCTGATAGATGTCCCATAAAAGCTGTTTGCGCAGTCCGCTTCCATATGCAGAAAAGATACGCACACAGCGGATATGGTAACCATGTACCCTGTTATAATAGCTGCAGAGTTCCTCGCCCATCTGCTTGTGCACGCCATATGGGGAGATCGGTGCCAATGCATCTTTTTCCGTGATCGGAAGCTGCTTTGGATTGCCATAGACACCTGCACTCGAAAAGAAGATGATCTTCGGTCTTTTTTCAAATGACTGCAATGCTAAAAGCAGCTGATATAAACTATGCAGATTTCCGTCTAAGTCCGCCATCGGATTTACAATCGATGCTCCGACATTTGCACTGCCGGCACAGTGTAAGATCACATCCGGCTGTACTCCGGTAAATATATTGGCGAGTTCCTGCGAGTCCTTTGACATATTACACTGATAGTAGTGGATCTCTGCTCTATCCTCGCAGTAACGGTCGGCTAGATCAATGCCGGTAATCTCGTAATCTTTGCTGAAATATTCCATGGCGCATCTTCCGATAAAACCATTTACGCCGGTGATGATCATTTTTTTCATGGACAAACCTCCTATAAAAACACTCTCTCAAGTGCCCTCGAATACTCTCTCGCCTCGTGGTACATATTTTTAATTCCCTGTTCCATGTCGCCGGCATATTCAGCTTCATGCTCTGGCAGGGATGCGCGCGCTGCAGTGCGCGCGATCGTTTCGGCAAGCTGTTTCGGATCATGTGGATCAAAAAGAACACATTTTTTGTTCTGCTGTTCCTGATGTACCGGGATGTTTGACAAAAGTACAACTTTATCAAGTACTTTTGCATCCTCTAAGACCGTCCCCCATCCCTCACAGAGTGATGGCTGTACGATAAACTGTGCATTCTTCATGATCGCAAGCTGCTCGGTACGCTCCACAAATCCTAACAATTTTATATTAGCACAAACTGCATCTGATTCCATGATCTTTCTCAATTTATCGATATATTCCGGGTTACGGTAATCTTTCAGATTGCCGGTAAATACAAAATCATAATCACAGAGTCTGCCCTCTTTTAACAGACATTCAATTGCTTCTACCATAACGATATGATTTTTATGCTGCCAGAACTGGTTCGGAATATAAATATATTTTCGCTTCAGATCAAACTTTTCACGGACACTCTGCTCTAATTCCGGTGTAATGGCACGCACTTCCGGTTCAATGTAAGATACAAAATGTACCACCTCAACCGAGCATCGGTGTCCCGGATAGAAACGCTCTAAATCCCTTGCAGCATCGAAACTGCTTAAAACCATCGGATTATCGCTTCCTGTCATGGCAAGATCATTTTTTTCTTTGTGTGCTAACTCCTCTGCACCGAAAAACTCCGGCAGGGTTCTGTGCTGAAAGTCAGGTATCCAGAAGATACCTTTCTTTTTAAAGAGTTTTCCGATCTTGTTGAGCTCTAAAGCATAGCAGTATTTCACTCCGCCAAACCAGATCAGACGCATCTCATAGAGTGCCAGTTTTATTTTATTATTTCCATCAAAAATACGGACATCGACATTTGAGTTACCCTTAAAGCAGTCAAAGATATCTGCGTGTTCCGGATCGATCAAAAGCACCAGTGAAAAGCGCTCCATGATATTTTCATTCTGCAGGCAGCTGAATATAATGTTCTTAATATAATAAAGTCCACCGATCCATCCTCTGTTTCCAAGTCCGTTAAATAAAATCTTTTTTTTCATTATGAAACTCCAATCCTGTGTGTGGAAAATATAATTTTTCACACGATAATCCTAAGTTCTGAGCAGCTCATTTTTTCTGCATCAACACATACGAAAGTGCCTCGATACAGCCCTTTGATACCTGTTCAAAAGAAAATTCATGCGCCTTTTCGTAACTCCTTTTTCCCATGGCAGATGCCGTATCTCCTGCAGAAACCTTTTTTATTGTCTCCGCAAATTCATCCGTATTTTCCGGATCAATGATATATCCGTTTCTGCCATCTTCGACAAGATCGAAAGCTCCATCTGCATACTTCGATGAAATGATCGGAAGTGACGCACACATTGCCTCTAAAAGTACAAGTCCAAAACAATCTTCCCTTGTCGGAAGTACAAAGGCATCCGCCGTGCGGTATAATTTCTGTAGCGGTTCACCCTCCTGATATCCCAAAAATTCCACACGGTCGGAAATTCCAAGTTCTGCGCACTGCTTTTTCAGCAGAACTTTTTCCTGTCCCTCTCCGACGATCCAGAGTCTCACATTCTGCGGTGTTTTTGCGATTGCCGGCAGTAACAGGTCAAGTCCCTTACGCTGGATCAGGCTTCCGACATATAAAAGCTGAACCTGCATATCCTGTACTGCACAAGCAGCATCTGTGCTTCTGTCCGGCACGCTTTTTTGTGGTGTATCCGGTCTTTTATACAGATATTTATCAATATCCACAGTCAGATATGAGATAAAACATTTCTTTTCATCGGCACCGTAAGCGATCTGTGCTTTTTTCGATGCTGTGCTGCTCGCGATAAAAGCTGCAGCCCTCTTTATGATATAGCTTCTCGACAGCCGCTGTACTTTTCCGATATTTTTTTCGGAATTTAAGGTACCATCCGTCCAGCTGATAAACGGTATCTTTTTCTTCCGGCACCAATGTACTGCACGAAGGATCGTCGGGTTGTACTCCATGGCAAAAACCACATCCGGTGCAATCTCTTTCAAAGTTTTTTCCACCCCTGTCGGAATAAACACATAACGGTCATCAAATCTTTTTCTGATAATGATCGTCTTTGACTTTAAGAAATGATAATGTTCGATCTCCTCCATCTCTACATTCCACTTCCGGTTTTCCATGCCTGCGCCGGAAAAAATAATATGAAATTCATATTCCGGGAAGTTTTTCTGCATATAAGAAAAGAAATCCACCCGGTATGGCGATGGTATATTTGTGATAAATACTGCCTTTTTTTTCATTGTTCTTTTTCCTCTGAAATGCTGTGGTAGATACTGATAAGTTTCTGATAGTTATCCTCCGGTCTTAAGCGGTGCTGGTAAAACTCTCTCGCATTTTCCTTTAAGGTATTCAGATCCATCTGTTCAAATTCACAGACTTTTTTTGCAAGATCCTCGACGGAATTGTACTCAAATTTTACGCCTGTCACACCCTCATTCACCATACCGTCCATATTTCCGACACGACCTGCAATTACCGGAACACCAAAGGAATATGCCTCCGCGATCGTCATTGCAAACGCCTCATAACACTGGGAGGTCATGATGACTGCCTTTGCATTATAAAATTTCTCAGTCATTTCTTCTTTCTGCAGATAACCTAAAAACCGGACATTTTTCATATTATGGGTGCTGACATATGTCTGCATCTCATCCATCATTGGTCCTGTTCCTGCAACATAAAGCATTTTATCCGGCAGTTTTTCAAATGCCTTTACCGCAACATCAATTCCCTTTAATGCTTCGACTCTTCCTGCAAAAAGATAATATTCCTCTTTGGGCTGCTTCCTGACCGGAACGAGTCCATCCGCAAAAGTAAAGTTTGGTTTGATATAAACACGCTTCGGATCAACAATCTTTTTCCCAGGATCTAGGGAACTTAACAGTTTGTTTTTATTAAACTCGGTCAGACAGATAAAGTTCACACGATAATAAGTTCCAAGAAAACGATGAATCCAAAGGATTGCTGAGCTTACCATTGTCTGTATCTTACTTCCACGGTAGCATTTATGCCTGATCGCACATTTTAAACCACCGTCCACACACTCCTCGCAGATCACATCATTGCGAAAAAAAGATCCTGCCGGACAGAGCATGCGGAAGTTATGAAGCGTCTGTACCACCGGCACCTTACACCCAAATGCTGCATAAAATACAGATGGGCTTACCATCATCAGCGTATTGTGTACATGCACGATATCAATTTTATTTTCGCGAATAATCTTTTTTACTTCCCGGCAGGTCTTAAATGAATAAATCGCAGTAAATGGAATCAGAAGTTTTTTTAACTTTCCTCCTTCATTCAGCTCTTTGTTGCTGCGGTAATAAGTAAAAACCTCATGCCCGTGATCTTCTAAAAGTTTCTTTTCATTGCGTACCACAACATCTTCCCCACCCGGGATCTGATAAAAATTATGAATTTGAAGAATACGATATTTTTCCATGTTTTTCCTCTTTTTTACCTTCTTTGATCTGATTTAACAGATTCGGATATAAAAGAATCCCCACCAATAAGATAAACGGATTCATAAATCCATTCAGTACAAACTGCTCCATGATCGCATACAATGAAAATACAGAAAGCATGACAAGTTCTTTATAACAGCCTGCCTGATAAAGTTTTACCATTGCCAGAACGATCACCGCAAAAAACACCAGTGCAAAGATCCATCCACAATACAGTAAAATATGCATGTAAGAGTTATCGATCAATCCATGATAGCTTGCATAAAAAAGTTCCTGATTCCTTGGAAGCAGTGCAAGTCCCTGATCCTGATAATATTCTCCCATGATATGTACCCTTCCTGATACATACCGGTCAATCATCTTCATCACGGAATTTTCATTGTCAAAAAATACCATCATAACAAAACTAAACAATGCTCCAACCGGAACTGACAGCACAAAAATAAATTTTGCATATTTATTTTTTATCAGTTTATCATATGCAATCAGAACCCATGCAAATATGAAAACAAGAATACCGGTACGACAGAATGTCAGCTCATAAAAAAGAAACGCCGCCGCAAAGGTACAAATAAACCACCATCCATTTAGTTTTTCATAGTAAAAATAAACCAGCAGGATAAGCAGAAGGAAAATCGTAAGGTATGCGGTATTCGGCTCATTAAATCCAAAGCTGTATACCGGCACCTCGACATATTGTGCATTCGGGGTTGTCTTATAACCAATATCGTAAACCCCGTATACCGATCCTATCACCATAACAGCCGCTACGAATAACCGTATCCATACCGAAATTCCAATCAATTTCCCAAATTGCACATCTTTCATTCCTATGATGGTCAGGAACAAAAACAATAGTGTTGCCTTTTTTGTCATGACCCAGATGAACATTCCGGCACCCAATAAAAGTGCAATGATCACAACTTCTCTCAAAGTATATCTTGTCGTAATAAATTTGATACCAAGAAGGATAATTCCCGATAACATGAAAAATTTATAGATCTGGTCACTGCTGTCATAGCCAAATGCCTTTACTAACACATTGATTGCAAAATAGCCATAATACGCAATGATCCCTATACTTTTCCAATCGTTTTCCTGTATCCATTTCCTGATCTGATCCATCTATTCTTCTCCACGTATATAAATGATATAATCTCCGGTTTCCATATAATAGTGATACCCATACGGTGTCATATTATCCGGCAGTTCCTTCTCCTCGCGGTTAAAGCACAAAAATACGAGCCCGTTTCGTTTTGCAATCTCCGTCACTACTTCCATATCCGGTTTTTCCTGGCACATCTGCTGATGCATAGCATCCTCATCCTCGCCAATGCCGGAGATAAATCCACCGACATTTCTGCCGTAAAACAGTCCAATATCACAGCGATACTGTCTGATATAACAGAATAACTCATCTGGCACAACAGCTTTTACTTTCCAGCTGTAACCTGAATTTCCTATAATATCAGCAACATCTATCGCCGCCTGCGGAAGTTTATATTCATTTTCTGCCTCTGTAAAGGTCGTTTCGCTGTAAATCCTTTGTCCACTGACCATGATCGTAACAAGTGCCGCCACAAAGACTGCCACACGCACTGCCTGTTTTTTCCATCTGCAGATCAGCCATACTATCACATATGCTACAGAAAATGAAATTGGAAGCATCCAGAATAATCTCCAGTATACACCGGCAAAAAAACGACTGCCGACGTAACGGTAAAACAATGGATTAAATATAAATAACAGTACCAAAACAGACGGCCACACAAGAAAACGCACTGCCTGTTTTTCCTCTTTGTACTTTTTTCCAAGGAAAAATATCGCCACAACCGCAGCACAAAACAGTACCCAGTGTAAAAGACCGGTACGTCCGCCAATAAAATTTTTAAAATTGTCCAGTATTGAATAAAAATCTGCTGCCATATTTCTTTCCTTTTAAATTCCCGCTGTATAATAAATCATATAAACAGCACATGGCAGTGCTGCTATCCATATACAAAGCACGCGTTTAAAATTTCTGTAATATATTCCATCTAAAAGTCCATATAATCCCATCATGACAGGTGCCATAATAATTCCCATACCTGATAAAAGGGACGATGCAAAACCCACAACATACAATGGTGCCACCCATCTCATACTCTGCTTTCCACTCTGAAAGATCGAATAAAACAAATACATCAATAACGGCAGAATAAATCCTGCCACGATTGCTTTCCCCTGCCAGATACGCAGTAAAAACATCGCTGAGAGTGTATGTGTTGATGTAAAATCCCAAATATGAAATATGGATAAAACAATCAGAAATAATGCCGTTTTCTCCGGATTGCCACGAAACAGAATATTTCCGATCATCCCATACAGCACATAACAGATAATGATCATAAAAAATGGGAAATATGTATGTGAAAATATTGCAGGGGCAATTCCTGATATCCTGCAGTACATAGACACATACATTGTCCACGGAGAAGTTACATCTTTCCTTACTTCCCCTACATCCCAGTACATATATTCATCCGTGATCGGATCATCCACAAGCATCGTATCATGTACTACCGCAGAGACTTCTTCGGAAACAAATCTTGCATCATCATCATCAATATGCTGGTAATGATACGATATCCATGCCTGCGTAAAGATCAGAACGGCTGCAAGTACTGCAAATATGACTGTCTGCCCGTCTATTTTCTTTTTAATTTTTTCCCTGTCTTTCTCCGCTGCCAGATTTCCCTGTCTTTTTAACAACAGGATAAACTCAACAACAGAAAGTATTGCGAGAAGTATTTTCCACAGATTTATTGCCTGTGTCAGTGTTTTCCCAGTCAGTATCATTGGTACAAGTAATATCTGTCCCAATGCAAACATGCTGACCAATCCAAGTACCCATGCACTGCAAAAACGTATACAGGCTCCTTTTATATCCAGATACACAACCCACAACAATCCAAACCACACAGGAAGCAGTACAAATAATACAAGCATATAAATAAAATCTTTATAAATCATACACTAACACTCCATCCAGATGGATATGATTAATTTCGGTTGTATTTTTTATCATGTAAAGAGTTTCCATTCTTGTATTTCTGCGGCCGCAAACCACAAGATTTTTGTCACAGAGTGCTGCTGCCTTATATCCTTCTGACACTTTTTCTGCATCTCTTCCATTAATGATAATATACTCATACTGTTTTGAAAAACGTTCTAACAGCTCTTTGAATTTTTCATTACCTACAAGATCAAATCCCTTTTCCTGCTTGATATTTCGTTTTACCGTATCCAGATATTCATTCATCTGCTGCAGTTTTAATTCCGTTGTATCTCCCATAATATAGGCACTTAAAGATGCTTCTTCGCTTTCGGCTGCATTCAGATCGATCAGCAGTGTTTTTTTCTTTTCATTTGCATAACACATGGCAAGACATGACGCAGTCGTATCGGCAAATCTTCCGACAGTCAGACAATTAATTTTCTGACATCCCTGCCCTTTCGAATTGCTTAAAAACAATGCTGCTTTTTTGTAGGTTTCCTCTTCTTCATTCTTTTTCGTGATCACATCAACGATCTGTGTTTCCAGACATTCCTGTATTTCCTGTGCATCCTTTGGTTTCTTATAAATCATGATCCAGAGTGTGTAACATACAACTTCCAGTAAAATTCCAAGCAGGATTCCTGCCGTGACCGCCTTTAACACTGCCTGCCGGAACTCTGAATTTGAAATAGTATAAGAAGCAACTTTTTCTACCCTGCGCACGGATGCCGGCTCATCAAGTACCGAAAAACACTTTGTTCCATATCCCTTTTGTGTCACAGTATCCAATGCCTGGATCAGTCCGTTCATAAATGTAATTGCCTGTTCCTCATCATCTACAGCATAATCCCAGCTCGTTCTTGGATATACAACAAAAAAAGTAACAACGTCCGATGCCTCTGTCTGCTCACCGTCAAACATATCTGTAAACGCCTGTTGTGTCAGCTCGATTCCTGTCAGTTTGCAGAATTCCTGATATACACTTCTGCTCTTTGCGATCTTCATAATATTAGTGCCACGTTCCACCAGACCTTCAGAATTATATTCTGTTAAAAGCACCGATGCTTCCACCTGCATTTTTTCATCATAAGTTTCCGCCTCAATATAAGGCATCAGGGTTTTCGCCTTATATCCCCCTACAATAACTGCAAAAAGAACTGCCATAATAGCTGCAAGCCACCATTTTCTTAAGTTATACTTCAGAACATCCATCAAACTGTATTCTTTTCTGCTCTCATATCTCTGACTCATATCAGGTCTCCTTTCTATTCTCCGCCTTTTTCAAATACCACTTTTATTGTCTTTAAGATAATCTTGATATCCAGACCAATACTCCAGTTATCTATATACTGCACATCCAGTTTCACAACTTCCTCAAAATCACTGATCTCATTTCGTCCACTGACCTGCCACAACCCGGTAATACCAGGTTTGGCACTTAAACGGCGTTTCTGATGAGATTCATACTGTTTGAACTCATCTACCGTCGGTGGTCTTGTTCCGACTAAACTCATATCGCCTTTTAAAACATTGAAGAACTGTGGAAGTTCATCAATACTGGTCTTGCGGATGAATTTTCCGACTTTCGTGATACGCGGATCATCTTTCATTTTAAACATCAGACCATTCATCTCATTCTGGCTTTCCAGTTCCTTTTTCCGCTCCTCCGCGTCCTTATACATCGAGCGGAACTTATAGATCTTAAAAAACCTGCCGTTCTTACCGACACGTTTCTGCGCAAAAAACAGTGGTCCCGGAGACTCGATCAGAAGCGGCGGTGCTAAAAATACTGTCACAACTGCGGTGATCGCAAGTCCAATGATCGAACCTATGATATCCATCACACGCTTGATAAAAAGCATTTTCCAGTCATAGGACTGGTTGGAAAATGTAACAACCGGAATATTTCCCATCATATTAAAACTCTTATGATAATCGTCGAACTTGTTTAAGATCTCAATGGTCACATGTACCATTGCCCCCATATCTTCAAAACGGTTAACAACTTCCGCGAGAGAATCTCCAGACTCATAAGGCACACTGATGAAAACCTCATCAACGATCTGTTCTTTTACATACTGGAACATGTTATCATAATTCGCAACGACCTGAACACCGTGATACCATTTTCCGATCTGGTTGTCATCAATGATCGCAATACTTGCAAGACGATGTATCCAGTCACCGGAATGGTCAGCATCCGCGATGACCTTTTCCACGCGGTCTGCCGTTGTGACCAAAAAGACCTGATTATTTGCTCTTTTATTCCGGTAAACACGCAGCAGATAATATTTAATTACAATATGCACACCAAAATACAGGCACATATTTACCAGTGCAATACAAAAATATACGCCTCGTGACGCCTCCGCATTATTATGCTGTAAAAAGATGGTCAGTGCTGTCACAAAGATCAGCACAACACTGGCTTTGATTGCTGCCCACAATTCCTGAAATACACTGCGGTCAATGAAGCGATTTTCAATATCCGAAAAAAGCATTACCAGCATGTAAATAACCATTACAATGCCAAAGCTCTCCATCAGCTCTATTTTCATGTTCGCAATGGAAACATTTCGATAGCCTACCAGCCACAGGTATCCACCCCCGAAATAACTCACGGCAAAGCATACCAAATCTGCCAGCAGTAAAATGATACTCTGAATTTTTTCTCTTGTCTGGTACATGTCAAGTCCTTTCCTTTCCCCCGGTTTCACAGTCAGATGGCACGGCTGCCCACTGTCATTCGTTCCGGTAACAGTATTCTGCACTTCGCTTTCCCAACGAAAAGACCAGTTTCCATCTTTCTTCGCGTGGAGCAACAAACACACAGTCAAATCCCCAGTTAACATCACATGCCCTGCGCAGTTTTAACGCATCGGCAACGTCTGTTCTCGCATATCTGGCCAGTTCCGCTGTAACCGCAGTGCCATCCTGCATCACGGCTTTTATATCAACCGGAAGTATTTTTCCGCTCCATGTCTTTGCAAGTGCCCATCCACTACAGACCACACTGCCGTCCTGATACTCCTGTCTGTCAATATGGTATAAGATTTTTCTTACCCCGGCAGGCTCATTCTGTATTTTTTCTTCTGTCTTTGCGCACTTTGTATCCTGGTCAGTCAGTTGTTCGAACGGAATGATCTTCGTTCCCATTACACGCTGCATATTACGCACCGGAACATTTCCCTTTCCCAGATATGCCTGGAAATTTTCTTCCATCCTGCCAAACTGCTCTTTTAATGTCTGATCAATCCCATAAGACGCTAACAGTTCATCAAGGGATGTTCCCCTGCCCCCCATTATCTGGTAGTATGCAAAATAAAGAGCACGGTATAAAACAAATAACTTTGGTACCGGGAAGAAAAAAGTCCATTCATAATCAATGACTGTCCACTTAGCCTGCCCGATTTTATTTTCGCTGCCCTTCGGTATTAAAATATTGGCAAATATCATATCAATATCGCACGTATCCACCGCTTCTGGTTCTTCTGTAAAATCTACCTCACCAAATACCTTTTTGAAATCTTCGGTCAGTACAAACCTCTTTTTTCCACCGTATTCCATAATACGCTTTGCATAATCATCAAGAATATTCTTCACCAGCTCTGTCTGGTTTGCTTCAAGTGCCCGCTCCATTACATCCTGTAACGTGGTTCCCGAATCAAAAGCAGATACAGATACATCATTTTTTGTATGACAGGCGCAAAATGCAATTTTGTCTCTGCCATCCTCATAGCATGACGTCAGCCTTTCGTATGCCATTTCCATATGACAGATATGTTCTTTTCCCTCCGGATAAAGTGCATATTTTTTTACATTTTTTTCCCCATCTGTATTCTTGCAGATATCCGTACGGATGGCAAACTGCCTTGCTCTCTCATTTGAATATTTCGAGTAGATAACACGTTTTTCTTCTGTCTTATTTCCTGCCTCAATCAGAAATGAATTCGTAAGTTCCCCAAACAGCCCTTCTGCCAGCACCGTATCAAAAACTTTTTTTTCATCAAAAAGCTGTACTCTGTCCCTGTCAAAATTTCTCCGATTATCTGAAAGTTCTCCCTTTCCCGGAAGATATTCATCTGAGTAGATACAGGCAGGAAACTTGTGATCCGGATATGGGTAATATACATAAATTTCAGGAAATCCAGCTTCTTTTAAGATCTGTTCATACTCTTTTCTGGTGTAAACCCTGGGTTTTACATCCCCCTCATCCGCTGTGAATATTCTGGGATTTTCATCGTAATTTTCCAGTCCGGTAAAATATCCACCGCGGTATTCCTCCTGACACCCTGCAAAATATTTTAGTCCCAGACGGTTGGCATCCGCCACATAAAGTTTTCCGCTGTCAGCCAGATGTTCTCTCATACAGGAAAGCTCTTTCTGATACCTTGAAAATTCTCCGGCGATCAATATCATATCATACGTCTGATTCCGATAAAGTACGTTTTTCTCTGTTCCTGTATCAGCATCTGAAATAACCGATACCGTAAGATTATCTGCATCTTTGTAACGTGCCCGCAGGATTTCTGCTTCCTCCATGCTCTCCACCGCTGCTGTCACATGCAATGCCATAGAAAGTAATTTTCCTGTCAATGCACCACAGCCTGCGTTTCGCTCTAAAACGCGCATCTGTTTTGTAACCGGCAGAAATGCGATCAGATTTTGCCTGATATCCGACAAATGAAACAAATACGGATAAGATGCCTCATCCATGATGATCTGTGGATATGCTTTTTCATTATTCTGTTGTACGATTTCCAAAAGCCTCTCCGGCACCATTACCTGTCCCATAGTTCTCCTGCTTGCGCGCTCTCTGCCTATTTGTCATCACATTTTTCGATCGTAACTTCCGAGTTCATATCATAAAAACCTACTGTATTTTTGTCGGACACCACCGTCACACCAACCACATCATACAATCTGTGGTAAGCACGAAATTCGCCTCCGACATAACCGGTACAGCTGATGGATAACAGATATTCACCCCCCTGCATATCCATGTTCTGACGAAATGTTGCCACATAGGTTTCTCCCGTCTTTGCCATTCCGATCCCCACATTTTCAAACATCGTGTTTGTTCCGGTAACAGCAGTCCCCTGCACTGTTTTAAATGTATAGGTAAATATCGGATCCTGTATATCAGAAAGGAATTTTACCTTTGATTTAATAGTAAAAGACGTCCCTTTCTGGATACAGTTCGTATAATTTCCATATTCATCGATCAGTGCAAAGTCAATGATCTCTGCCTCTCCGGTTCCATATTCATTGACATCCGGATTGAGCTGGTAATTAGATTTCCAGAGTTTCTTTCCATCTGTTGCGTCATTCTCTAAAATCTTACCGCCAGTGATCTTGTCCGAGTTTTTGAGAAGAACCTTTTTGTAAAGGTTGATCATATCCTTTGCATTTCCCTCTGCTAACTTGTCTCCCTTATTGAGCAGGATCACACGGTCACAGTATTTTGCCACACTGCTGATATCGTGGCTTACAAACAGGATCGTCTTTCCCTGTGCCTTGAAATCTTCAAATTTTTTATAACATTTTGCCTGAAAAAATACATCTCCGACTGACAGTGCCTCATCCACAATAAGGATCTCCGGATCAATATTGATCGCCACTGCAAATGCAAGCCGGACAAACATACCACTTGAATAGGTCTTACACGGCTGATTCACAAATTCGCCAATGTCTGCAAACTTTAAGATATCATCTAACCTTGCATCCATCTCTTCGCGTGAAAAACCCATCATCATACCGTTTAGATAGACATTCTCAATTCCGGTATATTCCATATTAAATCCGGCTCCAAGCTCTAACAGTGCTGAGATTCTTCCATCGATCTCCACCTCACCGCTCGTCGGACTCAGAACACCTGTAATTATTTTTAAAATGGTAGATTTTCCGGAACCATTCGTTCCGATGATGCCGATCGTCTCACCTTTTTTTACTTCAAACGACACATGCTTTAATGCATGATGTTCTTTGAAACGGTTCTTTCTGACCAGTCCAAGTGCATCCTTTAACCGGTCAGAAGGTTTATCATAAAGTTTGTAGACCTTGCAGACATCCTCTACCCTGATTGCTAAATTATCCATACTATCCTCATTCTTGCGCTGCTTTCTAATAAAAACAACATTTTCATTCTTACGATGCTTTTACAGCACGTCTGCAAAATGTACACGCAGACGCTTAAACATGGTCGTTCCTGCCCAGAGAATAAACAGCGTGATTCCCCAGAACCACAATGTCAGTCCCGGATATTCCCAGAATGCCGTTTTATTGATCAGTGCATCCCTGTATCCCGAAACAATATAATACATCGGATTTAGCTTAAGCAGGAGCACAGCCCATTTAGGAATGCCCTGCATGCTCTCAAAATTCCACATGATCGGTGTTACCCACATTCCGATCTGTAAAAGAATGGAAACAACCTCTTTCATATCACGGAAAAATACCGTCACGGCGCTTGTCGCATAAATCAGTCCTGCTGTAAGGATCACCATGCAAAACGAATAATAAACAATCTGAAGCACATAAAGATCGGGATAAAATCCCATAACTGCAAAAACAACCAGCATAAACACAACAAAAAATGCATGTGTAAATAGTGCAGAGATCAATTTTACTACCGGAAGTGCATCAATCTGGAATACAACTTTTTTTACGAGATAACTGTATTCATCCAGGACGCCGGTTCCTCCATTTAAAGCCTCCTGAAAATAAAACCAGGGCACAAGACCACCCATCAGCCAGAGTACAAACGGCACCTCAATCCCTGTTCTTAAATCATTTACTTTCTGATGCAGTCCAAACTCAAAGACAAACCAGTATAAAAGCACTGTGATCACCGGCTGTATGAAAGCCCATACCACACCGAAATAAGAGCCTGCAAACTTCTTTTTAAAATCATTTTTTGCAAGATTAACGATCAGTTTCCGGCTGGCAATCAGACGTTTGGGCAGACAGACATTTTTTTTGTTTTCTGTCATATGAAAGCTCCTATCTTACAATTCCACGTTCCCTGCAGTATGCATCAAATCCACCATGCACTTTGTCCTTATCAGACAGGATCAGATCTGCCTGTGTCATTCCTTCCGGCATTGGCCATTCGACACCGACTGCAGGATCATTCCAGAGAATACCGCCCTCATCATTTGGATGATAGAAATCTGTAACCTTATAGCAGAACTCTGCATAATCAGACAGCACGATGAATCCATGTGCAAAATTCTTTGGTACAAAGAACTGTTTTTTATTTTCTGCAGACAAGACGATACCAAACCATTTTCCGAATGTTTCAGAGCCTTCTCTTAAATCCACTGCAACGTCAAACACTTCTCCATTTACCACTCGAACCAGTTTATCCTGCGGATGGTTGATCTGGAAATGTAAGCCCCTGAGCACACCTTTTTTTGAGGCAGACTGGTTATCCTGTACGAACTGGCAGTCAATTCCTGCCTCCTTAAAATCGTTGTAATTGTATGTCTCCATAAAATATCCCCTGGCATCCCCGAATACTGCCGGTTCAATTACCTTCAGTCCCTCTATTCCATTACAGTCATGTGTTACTTTAATTTTTCCCATAATTATTGATCCTCACTATCTGTTTTTTTAAAGTCCCTTGGCAACTTCTACTAAATATTTGCCGTAATCAGTCTTAAGAAGCGGTTCTGCAAGTTTTAACAACTGCTCTTTATCTATAAATCCGCGTTTGTATGCGATCTCTTCGATACAGGACACATAAAGTCCCTGACGTTTCTGGATCGCTGACACAAAATCTGCAGCCGCAAGCAGCATATCGTGGTTTCCTGTATCAAGCCATGCAAATCCCCTGCCAAGTGTCTCAACGCTCAGATCACCACGCTCTAAATACGCATTATTTACAGATGTGATCTCGATCTCACCTCTTGCAGACGGCTTTACATTTTTTGCGATCTGTACAACATCATTGTCATAAAAATAAAGTCCCGGCACCGCATAATTTGACTTCGGATGCTCCGGCTTTTCCTCAATGGAAAGGGCCTTTCCGTTCTCATCAAACTCTACCACGCCATACTCTCTCGGATCTCTGACATAATAACCGAAGATCGTTGCACCCTTTTGATTCTGTGTACGCTCTGCCGCACTGCGCAGAACCTTTGAAAAACTCTGTCCGTAAAAGATATTGTCTCCAAGAACCAATGCAACAGCATCATTTCCAATAAACTTCTCTCCGATAATAAATGCATCCGCAAGTCCTCTCGGCTGCTCCTGCACTGCATATGAAAAACTCATTCCAAGCTGGCTTCCATCCCCAAACAACTCTTCAAATACCGGCAGATCTCTCGGTGTGGAAATGATCAGAACCTCTCTTATCCCAGCTAACATCAGTGTGGATAATGGATAATAGATCATCGGTTTATCATACACCGGCATGATCTGTTTTGAAATCGCTTTTGTTAACGGATATAACCTCGTTCCGGAACCACCTGCTAAAATAATACCCTTCATCATTCAATCCTCCATGTTTTCCGCAGGAAAATGCAATTTTATCATGTAAAATTTGCCCTCTGGTGAGCAGAGGATTTTCCTCCTTGTTTTCACGTCCATTATAAAACGCAAACAAGCAGTATCGCCCCATCTGACGGTACTGCTGCCTGCATCTTCTTACCTGTTCTGATACATATCCTCATAATATTTCTGATAATCACCGCTGGTAACGTTTTTCATCCAGTCCTCATGTTCAAAGTACCATGCGATCGTCTTTCTGATACCCTCTTTGAACATTGTCTCCGGCTCCCAGCCGATCTCAGCCTTGATCTTATCCGGTGCGATCGCATAACGTCTGTCATGACCTTTTCGATCCTCCACGTAAGTGATCAGATCTTTGCTTACAAGTGCACGTCTCGGATCATCTGCTGGAAGCATCTCAAGCAGTGTATCTATGATGATATTGATAATCTCGATATTCTGTTTTTCATTGTGTCCGCCAACATTATAAGTCTCACCAAGGCGCCCGTTTTCCTGAACCATATCGATCGCTTTTGCATGATCATCCACATACAGCCAGTCACGGACATTCTTTCCATCACCATATACCGGGAGTTTCTTTCCATGCAGCGCATTATTGATAATAAGCGGAATCAGTTTCTCCGGGAACTGATATGGTCCATAGTTATTAGAACAGTTCGTAATGTTTGCCGGGAAATGGTAAGTGTCAATATAAGCCTTTACAAGCATGTCCGAAGATGCCTTGCTTGCAGAATATGGGCTGTGCGGTGCATATGGTGTTGTCTCATAAAAGTATGTTCCATCATCCTCTAAGGAACCATATACCTCATCTGTTGATACATGAAGGAATTTCTTTCCTTCTTTAAAACTGCCATCCGGCAGTTCCCATGCAGCTTTTGCACAGTTCAACATAACTGCTGTTCCAAGCACATTCGTCTTTACAAATACTTCCGGATTTTTGATACTGCGGTCTACATGACTCTCTGCCGCAAAATGTACAACGCGGTCAATGTCATTTTCTGCAAAAATCTTTGTAATTGCCTCTTTATCTGTAATATCTGCACGCACAAAGGTATAGTTATCACGATTTTCAACGTCTTTTAAATTTTCCAGGTTACCTGCATAGGTAAGCACATCCACATTGATGATCCTGATCTCATTGTCATATTTTCGAAACATGTAATGAATATAGTTAGATCCAATAAATCCGGCTCCACCGGTTACCAAATAAGTTCTCATAATTTTCTCCATTCTATGATCTGCAAAATCTCTCGTCATTTTACCATACTTTTATTATCTGTACAAGTAACTACCACCAGCAGGTATCTATCCTGCCGGCAGACTGTCTCTACCACCAGTCCACTGCCGGGCGTTCCGTAATTTCGGACAATTTTACGATCACCATATCGTCCTCCATGCGAATTGCCCCATCCGCCGGAAATACCGGCATATCTTCCGATAATGCCGCAGCTTTATTTTCCATATCCAAAGAATAGCCATCATCCAGATGTACTCCGTTATGTGCCTCTAAAAATCCGGTGATCCGGTGTGTTGCACCTGCCGGATGCTCTTTGGTATAATCCCATTCAAAAAATGACCAGCCATACATTTCGGTGCGACGGTTCCAGCCATTTAACTGTGGCTCACGGTATCCGATAAATATCACCTTTTTATCCACAGGATCTGCATCCACTTTGGAGCTCTCCCTTTTTAAGGCATCTGCAATCTGATCTGCAAGCAGTGCATCCTGTTCATATCTTACCTGATCTGCATTATGCATTCTGAAATTATAGCAGATCTGCCCGCCTGCAGTCACAATGACAAGCAGTACTACAGCATTGCTTATCATTTGCAGCTTATGACGCACTTTTCTGTCCTGTTCTGCTTTTTCTGATTGTGCCACAGAAGCTTGCCGCTCTTTCAGGGTTATCACACCAAACATTGCCAGAAATGCCGCCGCAACCGGAAGTGCTAACTGCGTTCTTGTTACCAGCATTGCACCAGCATATATTGTCATTAAAAATGGCGTAATAAGCATAAAAAGCATTCCTGCTGTAAATATTCCAAAACCGGTGCGGCCTATTTCTGCCTTTTTGTTCCATACAGCCCATATTGCAAAGAATGCAAGCAATATACCGATCACGTAAAACGAAAAATTTCTTGGCCCGACTGTAAGAAGCTGGTTTTTTACAACACGAAGAACATTCTTTATACACTCAGCGACCGGCAGGATTCCCCAGTTGCTCTGTCCTTCCATATAGTCACCAGCCGCCATGAACCAGATATCTGCGATCATTTTGTATATCAGATAAGCAACTCCAAAGTGAACTGCCAGAAAAACGATGCGCAGCCCCCATTTTTTTCTTTTTCCATTGACCTGCCAGAAGATCAATAAGAAAAACATGGTGCAGACTGTGATATAATAAGCTGCCAGTGCCTGATAAGTTCCAAGCGCTATTACAAGAAATACCACAGACAGCACTGTTTTACACAGATTTTTTGCACTTCTGTTTTCTTTATATTCCTCTAGAAAACAGATATCACACATCCAGAATCCCGTAACTGCCACCAGGAGCATTGCCAGTGCGATCTCCGCCTGCTGCATGGAAAAATAAAACTGAAAACTCCATATATTTGATGTCATATAAAGCAGGGTAAATATCCAATAAGGTTTTTCATCCTTTTTCCCGGAAAAATAATAACAGCCATATGTCAGCACGTTACCACCAAGGATAAAAAACAAAAGCATCAGAATACCGCTCTTTACCGCTTTGTGTACACCAAGACCAAGAATCCGTTTTAAAAGAACCAATCCGAACCTTCCAATGGTAAGCCATCCTAATGTAGATCCGGGATGATTGATCAGTTCCTCCGTATCGATCCTGATATTCGCATTAAACGCCTGATATCCAAAGCAGACCAGTGCTGCAATTACAGACAGCAAAATCAGCCGGTAATGTTTTTTGATATATTCTGTCATTGTATTATTCCAGTGTTTTCATATATTCATCAAGTGCAGCCTGCCAGTCAGCCATTTTGTAGCCATCTGTCAGTTTCATCATATAGTTCTCAAGGATCGAGTATGCAGGTCTGTTCGCAGAAGCCGGATTCATTTTAGCATACTGTTCACTTGTGACATGGTTAACTTTTGTTGTTTTCCCTGCACGTTTGAAGATTGCTTCCGCAAAAGCCGCCCAGTTCGTATCGCCCTCACAGGTTGCATGAAATGTACCGTAATTTTCTGTCGGTTCAAAATGATGTATTGCTCTTGCAAGTTCCACCGCACTTGTCGGAGAACCCTGCTGATCGCATACTACGCTGACTTCATCGTGTGACTCCGCAAGACGAAGCATTGTCTTGACAAAATTTTTCCCATCTCCATAGAGCCACGCTGTACGGAAAATGAAATATCTGTCTGCAAATTCACGGACAAATTTTTCTCCCTCTGCTTTTGTCTTTCCATAAGCACTGACCGGATGGATCTCATCAAACTCCGTATACGGTCTTGTTCCATTTCCTTCAAATACATAATCTGTGGAAACGTGAATCATTTTTGCTCCGGCTTCTCTTGCTGCAATACTTAAATTTCTCGGTCCGATCGCATTGATCCGGTATGCAGCATCCCACTGCTGTTCACAAGCATCCACATTGGTATGTGCTGCACAGTTTATAATAACATCCGGTTTTTCTGTACGAACCAGCCGAAGGACTGCATTCACATCTGTAATGTCAAGTGCTACGATACCTTCACCTTCAGCAACATCTGTATTGATAAAGGAAACATCTTCATCTTTATACTCCTGTCGGATTGCACGTCCTAACTGTCCGTTACATCCTGTCACTAATATCTTCTTCATTTTTTTCTCCATTATTGTACTTTTTTATGAAAATAATATTTGGGAGGCTACTCACCCAGCCCATTTTCAATCGCTGTCACAATTGCAGTAAGCGCTTCCTTTTCGTCTTCACCTTCGCAGACAAGTTCTATCTCATCCCCGGACTTGATACATGCACCAAGCACGCTCAATACACTCTTTGCATTTGCTGTATTCTCTCTGTACCGAAATGTCACATGAGATTTAAACTGCATAGCCTCCTTGCATAAAATTCCAGCCGGTCTCAAATGAAGCCCCGTTGGATTCTTGATCGTTACTTTCTGACTTACCATAGTAAATCCCTCCAGACTGTTTATTTTATCACTGCAATTTTTTCTGCAGCCGCTTTGATTTCATACAGATCTTAAAGCATGATCTTTGTGATCAGGTCTGCTAATTTTTTTGCTTCCTCATCGATCACGTGCTGATCTTTTCCCTCGATCATTACACGGACAAGCGGTTCTGTACCGGATGGACGGATCAGCACTCTTCCTTCTCCATTAAATTTCTGCTCTAATTTTGCAACGGCATCCGCGATCTCCTGATAATCCATGAAATTATCTTTTTTATGGTTTGGCACCTTTGCATTTACAAGTGCCTGCGGCAATACTTCCATGACAGATGCAAGTTCTGATAATGGCTTTTTCGTTTTTACCATAACTTCAAGCAGATGAAGTGCGGAAAGCAGTCCGTCTCCCGTTGTATTATCATCGAGGAAGATAACATGTCCTGACTGTTCGCCTCCGATATTATATCCATGTTCTCTCATATTTTCAAGGACGTATCTGTCACCAACCTTTGTCTTTTCCACATGAATGCCTTCACGCTCTCCCATCAATGAAAAACCAAGATTTGTCATTACAGTGACAACGATCGTATTCTTTTTTAAGGTACCTTTCTGTTTCATATAATTACCGCAGATCGCCATTATCTGATCTCCATCGACCAGTTCGCCCCTTTCGTCCACAGCAAGCATACGGTCTGCATCCCCATCGAATGCAATACCAACGGCGGCATTTTCATAAACTACTCTGGCTTTTAATTCGTCCATATGCGTCGAACCACAGTTTGCATTGATATTGGTTCCATCCGGTTCTGTATGGATCGCCACCAGATCAGCTCCAAGATCTTTCAATGTTTTCACGGATGTATAATGGGCAGCTCCCTCTGCGCAGTCAACCACGATCTTCATGCCTGTCAGATCAACAGGAACACATTTTTTCATGAACTCTACATATTCATTCCGCAAATCAAAACGGTAATCAATCTTACCCACTCCGGAACCGATCGGCAGATTAACATCTTTCATATTATTGCGGATCAGTGCTTCAATCTCATCTTCAAGCTCATCAGAAAGTTTATATCCCTCACCGTTAAAAAACTTGATTCCATTAAATTCCATCGGGTTATGAGACGCAGAGATAACAACTCCGGCATCCACTTTATGTTTTCTTGTCAGATATGCAATTGCAGGTGTCGGCATTACCCCAACAAAAATAGCATTCGCTCCAACGGAACAGATTCCTGCCATCAGTGCACTCGCAAGCATTCCTCCTGAAATTCTCGTATCACAGCCAACAATAATAGTTGCCTGATGTTCCTGCTCTTTCGTAAGCACATAAGCTCCCGCCTGTCCAAGTTTTGTTGCAAGCTCGATCGTAAGTTCTGATCCTGCTACTCCACGCACACCATCTGTGCCAAACATTCTTGCCATTGTATTTCCTCCAGTTATCATTTTCTTTTATTCTGTTTTAGAAGCATTCTTCTTGCTGCTTTCTGTTGCTTTTGTTTCAGTTTCCGTATTTTCGGCAGTAATATCAACCGGTATCCGTACGGTTTTCACCTGATAAAGTTCATTATCAACATCTATATCTGCAGCAACCTTATGTTCACCATTTCCATATCCCTGCAGATTGACAGTACCTGTAATATCATCTGCTGACAACTTTTTAATATCACTTTCAGCTCCGGTGATCTCAACCTCGATCGTTTCTTCTGTAATCTTTGCCTTTGCCTCATCCGGAATGTTTTCAAGAGTAAATGCCGATGCATCCACCTCAAACGTCTTTGTTGTGATCGGTTCTACTTTTACCTTCACTTCCACTTTTGCATCTGCTGCAAGTACAAGTGAAGTTCCATCCGGAAGATAAGATGTAATATCCACAGTTGTCTCAACGTCTTCCGTCGCACCGCTCATATCTAATACCTCATCCGGTATCGTGATCTTAGTCACCTTGTTAAGTACATCTGTCTCTCCTTTGATCCGGACTTTTTTCGGGCTGTAGGTAATTCCTTTTAACGTATACCCGGATGCCACATTTCCTTTTGTCTGGAACGAAAGATCTACATCTTTTGTATTTAATATCTGTGCCGTGATCGTAACGGTATTGATATTCATTTTTAACTTTGAGGCATCAATCTCATTGCCATCCGCATCATATAAAACCGGTACCACCGTATCCGTCACATCCGATGACATTCCATCAACATTGATCGTTGCAACCACCGTACTGATCTGGCTTGTAACAGAAGACGGTCCTGATATTTTCAAAAGATTCGATGTTACGATTGAAACATCTCCGAGTGCACAGCCGTTCATGACCGTACCCTCCGTGTTTGCAGTAATCTTTTTCTGTACATTTCCAAGGTCTTCCACTGTTACATCCAGATACTGCTGTTTGGATGAAATGGTAACCGTATTACTGTTATATTTACTGCACGTAATTGTAATCGGAACACGGCAAATGCCGTCCCCTTCCACATATTCAATCTTTTCCATATCTGCAACAGCGGTAAAATCCGTGTTGGATAGCTTTTCCAGAATACTTCGTTTTGCAGATGCCGTAAACGTAACTGTATTTTTTCCACCAAGTGTCTCGGAATACTTTCCATTTGAAGTAAGATAATCCATATTATCCTGCGTCACACTGATCGTATACTGTGCGGGTTTGACCGGATCATCAATATTGACCACCACAATCCACAAAGCGATCGCAAATAATAAAGCCAGTACTTTGAGGCCAAGATTATTCGTCAGTTTTTTTGCGAGATTCTTTAACATCCTTAAGCCTCCTTCTCCATGATTCAATTTTGCTTACTTTCTTTTCACGCCGCTGTATGTATGCAAGTTTATTTTTTAAGAACTCTGCATCCACATTGCGGTACAATTCACCACCCATGGCAATGGAAACTTTTCCTGTTTCCTCTGAAACAACGATCGTAAGTGAATCACTTACTTCACTGATTCCGACTGCTGCACGATGCCTTGTTCCAAGATCCTTGCTGATACTTAAGGAATCCGTAAGCGGCAGATAACAGGTTGCAGAAACCACTCTGTCTCCCCGCACGATCACTGCACCGTCATGAAGCGGCGTATTTTTTTCAAAAATATTGATGAGAAGCTGACTTGTCAGTATTCCATCCACCGCAATTCCTGTTCTTTCATACTCTGACAGGACAATTTCATCTTCAATAACGATCAGTGCACCTGTTTTGACCTTTCCCATCTCATAGCATGCCTTTACCAGTTCATTGATCGTTTTATCTGTAAATTTTGCAATTTCCCCTTTTGAAAAATCAAACGCGAAAAAAGAAGTAAGGAAGTTCTTCTGTCCAAGATTTTCCAGTGCCTTTCTGATCTCCGGCTGAAAAATAATAACTATGGCAGTAATAGCGACGCTTAATGTGTTCTTTGCGATCCAGATGATCGTATTCATCTGAAATACAGCCGCAACCAGAACAAACAGCAGTATAACCATAATACCTTTTAACAGTACCCATGCTCTTGTATTTTTGATCCACACAAGCATATAATAAAACAGAAATGTTATGATAAGAATTTCCACAATATCTGTCATTGTAATCTTTGGTAAATTTAAATAAATAGACGCTTTTTCCCAAAATGCGCCCATGGTCGCCATCGCATTCTGCACCTGCTTCACTTTCCTTTCCGCTATCTGTATTTAAAACAACTAATCCAGCAGATCTTCGTCAATCTCCATTTCTTCTGCGAAACGCTTTTTTGTCATACGGTCCTGCTCTTCTTTTCCGCCGAATCTGGTCACTTTTTTATCCGTACCTGCAACAATCGCTTTTGGCACAGCTTTTACATAATAATAATATTCATCATCTTCAAACTGAAGTCTCTCTGTCCTTGAATAATCCAGATTAAAAAATAAGAACTGGATCACAAACGCAATCACACAGGAAATAATACTTCCCACCAGGATTGTAACCGTTTTCCCACTGATTCCAAGTACCATATCCCCTGCAATCATGCCAACTGTCTCGAACAGAATACCAAAAATAATTGCGACCGCCCATGCATGTTCAATGGACATTCTACGTATGATATAAACGATGACCAGTGTTACCACCATGATCGCAAGCACCAGATACATTTCCCTGTTGCCCAAAAGCTGGTTCAACGCAACAACAATCTTTGATGTTGCCGCATCTTTCTCATCCACTCCGCCAAGTGTTGTTTCATTCTGCTTTACACCGTTTAAGAAGAAATAAAGAACGATACCGCAGACCAGAGAAAACATGGAATATAATTCCCGTAAAAGTCCCATGCCGACCGGCATCACAAACGGAATGTTCAGTCCAAAACAAATCGGTGTCAAAAACACTCCATATTCGTTTTTGGGAGAGAAACGAAAGTACAGAATGTAGATCAGAATAAACAAGATAAGTGCTACAATACATACTTCCAGAGAAAGTGCATACATATCCGCAAGAATCAGCACAGAACCAATAAAGACAATTCCTCCGACCGGAAGGATCGAACAGATAAGTGCCAGGATCAGCGCGATTGATGTACTGCTGATTTTTTCCATGTAGCCGATATTATGATTTATCATTAAAAATGCTGTGAGTGCAACAGCAAATTTTATAACCGGTGTAATGTATATATCATATTTTCCATAAAAACGCGTTAACTTTTCTTTTAATTCCAATAAGGTTGTCATACTAATCTCCATTCCTGCATGCGAAAACTCTCATTTTCCACATTACTTTCTGTTGTCATTCCCAGTCTTTGTTTCCGTTTGATTTCAACCGTTCTTCCCGCAGATACATTGCATTGATCTTTTTTAAACCTGCATAGTATTTTTTTACCTTTTTCCTGCCATAAGTATATTTCACATTAAAAATAATATATGTAGCCAGAAGATAAATTACCATAAAAACTCCATATAATATTCCCAACGTAATGGCAGATTGTATAAGATCCATATTATTGATCTGCTTCATCAGTGTTTCCATGGAATAGAGTACCCATAGTCCTAACATTATAAAAAAGGCAATCGTGCCGATCACAAAACTTTTTAAAAGCTGTAATGCCACATAATCTTTCCTTGCATACTGGATCATTGGTTTGCAGCTTTTTCCATCGTTTGCATCAAATTTTGCTATTTTTATCATACTGTGCAGTCGTTGTTCATTGACCATGCTGCGTTTCCTTTCTCATACCAGGCTGTATTTTATATCACATGATAATAAAGCAGGACCACCTGTCAGGCCCTGCTCTCTTCTTATAAGAAACGCATTCTGTTTCCGTCGCGCTCTTTTTTCGGTGGTTCTATAGGCTTTGGTTTTTCGATCGAGTTTGCGAATGAATCTGCCATTGCAGCTTTACACTTTTCACAAAAACGTCCTGTCCGGATTGGTCTGCCGCAATGTTCACAGGTAATCCCATCAAGTGATGCTTCTGACAGTGAAAGTCTCTCTTCCCTGATCCATTGCTTGATCTGTTTCACCGACACATCATTATCCTCGGAAACCTGATTCACAGAAGCATCCGGATGATCATCAAGATACTGTTTTACTTTCTGAAACTTTTCTTCCAGTTTCTTTCTGCAGGCATCGCATAACGGTGCGCCCCCCATATAGTTAAATAAACGTCCACAACCTTTGCAATTTTTTACTTCCATACTGGCATGACCTCCTGTCATTCTGTCATTCTGTCAATCTGTCAATACCCTTCTCCGATACTAATACAGATATAATATATTTTTTTCACACCTGACTCTTTCAGGGTTTTTGATATTTCGTCCATCGTACTTCCTGTTGTATATATATCATCCACAAGTACGACTTTCTTATATTTTACTATATCTGATGTCAATTGGAAAGCATTTTTTAAATTACTGCGTCTCTGTAAATCATTTAACTCTTTCTGGGGTGTTGTATTTCTCACTCTTTTTATCAGATGCCTCTCAACAGGAATCCCCGTCTTTCTCCCAAGTGCCTGCGCAAATACTTCGGCCTGATTATATCCACGCAGTCGTTTTTTCCATGGAAACATAGGAACCGGAATCAACACTTCTGCCTCTGTCCGCTTCAGCCATGTCCCATACTTTTCTATTGCAGCATCCGCATAAAACTCTGCATATTCTCTTTTATTTCCATATTTAAAGCGGTACATTGAATTTCTTATACCACCCTCATAAACAAACACTGCCTTTCCCTGTGTATACACATGCTTCTTTTTCCCACAATCCGGACAAAACTCTTCCCGCTCATCCACAAGTGGTTTTCCGCATTTTTTGCATGCAGGTTCTCCTGCCACATGTACTTTGTTTTTACATGACGAACAGATTCCATTTCCTGCCGCATCGATTTCATCACAGATTGCACACCTTCGGGGGTAAAGGATTTCAAGTATCTGAAATATTATTTTTCTTCCATATGAGGAAATTCCATTTTTTCCGGTTTTCATAAGATCCTTTCCCGATCTCTCCTTGCAAAGGATATCATTTTTACATCATATATACCATAAAGTTTTTCTTAATTTTTTCTTACTATACAGATAAACGGATACACAATACTGAATAATAATAGTTGACGAAAACGATTCAGGTCTTTATAATTTGTTTATTAAAAGCGATAACACTTTAAAGTCCTAAAGGAGGATTCTATGAAAAACTACAGGAAAATTTTATCTGTCGTAATGACAGCAGCCATGGCTGCTTCACTTGCAGCATGCGGAAACAGCACAACAAACACAGGCAGTACAACAAATGCATCATCTTCCGATGCAGCACAGACATCTGATGCAGCAGCCACCGAAAGCACTGCTGGCACCTCTTCCGATGGTAAAAAATACACGATCGGTATCTGCCAGCAGTTAGAGCACCCGGCTCTCGATCAGGCAACACAGGGATTCGAAGACGCTCTGACCGAATTACTCGGCGCTGACAATGTTACCTTTGATCTGCAGAATGCACAGGGCGAGCAGGCAAACTGCGCAACCATCAATAACGGGTTCGTATCTAACAACTATGATCTGATCATGGCAAATGCAACAACTGCACTGCAGTGTGCAGCATCAGCGACCAGCACGATCCCTGTTATCGGAACTTCTGTCACAGACTATGCAACTGCACTTGATATTGACAACTGGACAGGTTCCACTGGAACAAACGTATCCGGAACAGCAGATCTTGCCCCGATCGACCAGCAGGAAGACATGCTTGTCGAATTATTCCCGGATGCCAAAAATGTCGGTATTCTTTACTGCTCCGCAGAACCGAACTCCGCTTATCAGGCAGCAGAGTTTGAAAAAGCCCTCGATGAGGACAATATTTCCTATAAAGAATACACTGTATCGGATTCCAACGACATTGCTTCTGTCGTACAGAGTGCCGTCAGCGACTGTGATGTTCTCTATATTCCGACTGACAATACCATGGCAGGCAATACTGAATCCATCAACAATATCGCCCTTCCGGCAGGTGTTCCGATCATTGCCGGCGAGGAAGGTATCTGCTCCGGCTGTGGTGTAGCCACCCTTTCCATCAGCTACTATGACATCGGATATGCTGCAGGTAAAATGGCATACGATGTTTTAGTAAACGGCGCTGATATCTCTACCATGGATGTACAGTATGCAGAAAATGTTACAAAAGAGTACAATGCAGATATCTGTTCACAGCTTGGCATCACTGTTCCGGATGACTATACAGCCATCGCTGCTGAATAAAAATATTTTTGATAAGGGGTTTTCCTATGACAATACTTATGTCTTTAGACCCGATGGCTCTCTTCCGCTCCATGCCCGGCGCATTCGCGCAGGGGCTGGTCTGGGGGCTGATGGCACTGGGTGTATATATTACATACAGACTTTTGGATTTTGCTGACCTTACCGTAGACGGTTCTCTTGCCACCGGCGGTGCCGTTGCCGTAATGCTGATCCGCTCCGGCATGCACCCGTGGGCAGCACTTATTTTTGCATTTTTAGCAGGCATGGCAGCCGGATTTATTACCGGAATCCTGCACACTGCGCTCGGAATTCCCGGAATCCTTGCCAGTATTCTGACACAGATCTCCCTCTATTCCATTAACTTAAATATTATGGGAAGTTCCAATCAGGCTGTCAGTGTTGACAAGTATCCGTTAGTTGTTTCCCTGCGGTATATTTCGGATTCTTCTTCCACAAAAATCCGTTTATTTATTACCTGTGTCCTGTTCTGTGTTGCAGTCGTAGCACTTTTATACTGGTATTTCGGGACAGAACAGGGACATGCGATCCGTGCAACCGGATGTAACCGCCAGATGGCGCGTGCACAGGGTATCAATACCGATTTCCATACTGTCGTTGCGCTGATGATCTCAAATGGTCTCGTCGGTCTGTGCGGTGGTCTTTACGCACAATATCAGGGAGCTGCAGACGTCAACATGGGACGTGGTGCCATTGTAATCGGACTTGCCGCTGTCATCATCGGTGAAGTCCTCTTTGGAAAATTATGTGCTGGAAAGCATCTAGCATTTGCGTATACCATGTTTTCTGTAATCGGTGGAGCGATCATCTACTATATTGTAATGAATATCGTATTGTGGCTGAAACTTCCGTCTGATGACTTAAAACTGTTTTCCGCCATCGTCGTGGCGATTTTCCTTGCATTCCCGTATCTCAAGTCCAAATACGGCAGGAAAGGGGTGTCTGTCAATGGCTGACATGTTAAAACTTGATAATATCCATAAAACTTTTAATCCAGGAACCATCAATGAAAAAGTTGCTCTAAACGGTGTCAACCTGACCTTAGAGGAAGGTGATTTCGTCACTGTCATCGGAGGAAATGGTGCCGGTAAATCAACTACGTTAAACGCAGTTGCCGGTGTATGGCCGATCGATTCCGGTAAAATATATATCGGAGGCGATGACGTTACTAAGTTATCCGAACACAAACGTGCCAAATATCTCGGACGTGTATTTCAGGACCCAATGACCGGAACCGCAACCACTATGTCAATTGAAGAAAACATGGCAATTGCAGCAAGACGTGGAGAAAAACGCGGGCTCTCCTGGGGTATCACTCATCAGGAACGTGACACTTACCGGGAGCTGCTCAAAACCTTAGATCTCGGACTTGAAGACCGTCTCACCAGCAAAGTCGGTCTGCTTTCCGGTGGACAACGCCAGGCGATCACACTTTTAATGGCTTCGATCAAAAAGCCAAAACTTTTACTGTTAGATGAACACACTGCTGCACTTGACCCAAAAACTGCCGCAAAAGTGCTTGAGATTTCCGATAAGATTATCTCAGAAAATCATCTGACCGCCATGATGGTCACACACAATATGAAGGATGCCATCGTACATGGCAATCGTCTGATCATGATGCATGAGGGAAAAGTGATTTTAAATATCTCCGGGGAAGAAAAAAAGAAACTGACTGTCGAGGATCTTCTCCATCAGTTTGAGAAAGTCAGCGGCGAAGAATTTGCCAATGATAAAGCGTTGCTTTCATAGCAACCGCTTACATGCTCCGCATGTATTTATGTAATGAAACAAAAAGCTGCCATACAATATGACCGGTGTTAAAAACTTTTCATCGGCTGCTAATTGTATGGCAGCTTTTTATTATTTAATTTTCTTTTAAGCGGTCGCAGAGTCCACTATACCGTTTCTGCTGCGAGGTATTCTGAATCATCTGCTGAAAAGTCACTTCATTGCCGACTAATGTCACACACTTTCTCGCACGCGTGACCGCAGTATACAAAAGATTCCGGTTCATCAGCATCATAGGACCACTGAGCAGAGGAATAACAACTGCAGGATACTCACTTCCCTGCGATTTATGTATCGTGATCGCATAGGCAAGCTCAAGTTCATCCAATAGCTTATAAGGATACTCCACCATTCTTCCCTCGTCAAATTCAATGATCATCTGCTCTGCAAAATCATTGATCTGTCTTATGATCCCCATATCTCCATTGAAAATTCCAAGACCTTTATCCACAGTCAGACCATATTTTGTACGAATTTCCCACGCCAGCTGATAGTTATTCTTCGTCTGCATAACTTTATCCCCTTCGCGGAACACTGTACTGCCATACTCTTTCTCTACCTTATCATTTGCCGGCGGATTCATATAACGCTGCAAAATTCCATTCAGACGCTCTACTCCCAGCAAGCCTTTGCGCATCGGCGTCAGCACCTGGATATCATACGGCGTGGCATCTACGAATTTAGGTAATTTCTGTTTGATCAGCTGCAAAACCACATTGATGATCACATCCGCATCATATCTTTTTAAGAAAAAGAAATCCATGCTCTTATTGTCTAGCACCACTTCTTCTCCATGGTTGATCTTATGCGCATTGACAATAATATCACTGGTGGATGCCTGTCGGAAAATCTTTGTCAGCATGACCACATTGCAGGCATGTGACTGAATGATATCACGGAGCACACTGCCTGGTCCGACACTCGGAAGCTGGTTGACATCCCCGACAAGGATCAGCCTTGTCCCAACGGAAATTGCCTTAAGCAATGAGCACATCAGAGAAATATCCACCATCGACATCTCATCTACAATGATCACATCTGCTTCCAGCGGATTGCTCTCATCCCTTTCAAATCCTCCGCTTCCTTCAGCTCCTCCATTCAACTCCAACATACGGTGAACTGTCCGTGCTTCAAATCCGGTCGTCTCGCTCATACGTTTTGCAGCGCGCCCGGTCGGAGCAGCCAAATAGATTTCAAGTCCCTCCAGTTCAAAATAACGGATGATTGTGTTGATCGTTGTCGTCTTTCCGGTTCCCGGTCCTCCCGTGATCACAAGCAGTCCGTTACGCACTGCCTCTTTGACTGCCGTTACCTGATGTTCATCCAGCGTCATTCCGCTTTTCTTTTCAATTCCCCGGATTCGCTGTTCTATCTCCATATCAGATACATCATAGCTTACATTGAGACGTTTCAACATGGCTGCTGTGTTTGCTTCCATGTAATAAAAGGATGTAGCATAGATCTGCGTCTGATCTTCCATCTGCTTTAATATGATTTTCCGCTCAATCGCCAGATCCATATACTGTTTTTCCACCTGTTCCGCCGTAACATTCAATAATTTAGCTGCACGCGGTGTCAGCTCCGTTTCAGGCAGATAAGTATGTCCCTCCCCACTTGCCTGAAGCAGTGTATAGAGTATTCCACTGCGCACACGGAAATCCGAATCCATGCGTATCCCGACTCTTGCTGCAATCTCATCCGCTGTCCGGAATCCGACTCCATCAATATCATCTGCCAGGCGGTATGGATTTTCCCGGATAATACTGTAAATATCCTGTCCATATGCCTGATATACTTTAACCGCAAGGTTCATTGTGATTCCATATTGCTGCAAAAAGATCATCGCCTGACGCAGATCCCTTTTTTCATTCACCTGACTGGCAATCTCCATTGCTTTCCGGCTACTGATTCCTTTGATCTCCGCAAGACGTTCCGGCTCTTCCTCTATGATCCGGAAAGTATCCTCCTTAAAACGTCTGACGATCCTCGCAGCCATGGCAAGTCCGATTCCTTTGATCGCCCCGGAACCAAGATACCTCTCGATTGCCTCTTCATCCTCCGGTGCTTTCTCCTCAAAACTTGCCACCTTAAACTGCTGTCCATAGGTTGAATGCTCTGTATACTCTCCCTGTGCCTCAATATTTTCTCCTTCTGCAATCGCAGAAAATACCCCTACGCAGGTGATCTCATCTTCTCCGCTTACCAGATTTAAGACGGTATAACCATTATCCGCATTTCGATATATAATGTGTTCCACATATCCTGCAAGACTTTCCACTTTTTTCTCCATTCCAGTAACTAATTTAAAAAATGCAGTCTAACGGGATTCTGAAACAGAGATTCATTTTCCCATTAAAACTGCACTGATTTATGTACTTATCTGCACACCTTACTTCGCTGCGCCGATTTTACAAAACTGTATTTTATCTGCGCGCCTTTATTCAATATTATAATTACGTTTCATCTGCTCATAGAGCTGTTGTGTAAAACTGGTTCCAACTTCATCCACAACCTGATCAGCAACTTGTTCGATCACATTATCCATATAATAATCTGTCATCGTTGATGTAGAAGAATCCCCTTCATCATCATCCATCAGACTCTCCTTGATCTCTTTTAAAACCTCTTCCACAAAATATGATTCAAAATCTTTGCATACCTGCATCAGTTCATCCTCGGAAGTATCCGAAGAAATACTGTTTAAGGAGTTCTGCAGAGAGTTTGCCTGATTTGCAGCTGCCGTATTCTTACTTGTATCGATCAATGATGAAATGCTGTCCATGGAAATCATATCATTTTTCCTTTCCTATATCCGCTGTCTGTCCTTAGCGTTTCAGATTATTTGCCTGCTCAAGCATCTCATCTGATGTCGTGATTGCCTTGGAATTAAGCTGATATGCACGTTGTGCGATAATCAGGTTTACCATTTCATCTGCAACCTGAACATTCGACCCCTCTAAATAATTCTGTAAAACCTTACTCTTAGTAAGATTTGCCGTCGTAGACTCATTCATGGCATTCCCGGATGCCGGTGTCACCGCAAGAAGATTCGTTCCTACCTTTTCAAGTCCACTTGGGTTGTTAAACTGGAACAACCCGATAGTCTGATTCATATCTACATAATTACCGGCAGCATTGGTATATCCAATTTTTCCATTTTCGCTGACGATCACTTTTTCTGCACTGATACCTGCCGGAAGATTGATTGGCTGGTTATTGGAATCTAAAACAGGATAGCCCTCATTTGTGCAGAGAGTCAATGTATTACCTGCATTTACAGACCATACAAAATCACCGGCTCTGGTATAGTAAGTCTTTCCATCTGCTCCGCGCACTGCGAAAAATCCATCTCCACTGATTGCAAAGTCAGTAGCATTCTCACTTGCCATCAGTGATCCCTGTGTATAAATGGAGGTGTTAGATGCCACCCTGGTACCGAGTCCAACCTGTGCAGAAATCGGTTTTTCCTCTCCATTTGCACTGGTTGTTCTTGTCTGAATGGTTTGATAGAGCAAAGATTTAAACTCCATCTTCTCCTGTTTATATCCAACTGTATTAACATTTGAAAGGTTGTTTGAAATATTATCCACATTTGACTGCTGTGCAATCATACCGGTTGCCGCAGTATAAAGAGCTCTCATCATAATTCCGGTTTACCTCCTGCTTATACCTTTCCTACCTGATTTACCGCTTTATCGAGTGTTTCATCCACAGCATTGATCACCTTTTGTCCTGCCTGGAAAGCTCTCGATATCGTGATCATATTAACCATCTCCGAAACAACATTGATATTGGATGATTCGATACATCCCTGTGTTACTTTCGCAGTAGACGCCTGACGAACCCCACCATTTACCAGATCATACATATTCTCGCCATACTTCGCCAGATAATTATAATCTTCTATATCTACAACACCGATCGTTCCGACCTGCTGGTTGTTCTGAAAAATATTTCCCTTTTCATCAACGGTGATCGGTAAATTCGGATCTACCTGAATACGTGCTCCTGCATCTGCATTCATTGCGCCATTCTGGTTTAACACATAATCGCCATCTTTCGTGACAAGATAACCTGCTGTATTTACCACAAAAGCTCCATCTCTGCTGTACTTCACAGATGTATTTCCAGCTTTATCTGTATAAGCGATCGCAAAAAAACCATCGCCATCCAGGGCAAAATCTGTAGAATTATCGGTTACCCGGAAATTTCCCTGACTGTAATCTGTATATGTCTCTCCTATGTGTACCCCCATGCTCATGGTTCCAAGTTTTTGTGGCATACCATAATAGGAAGTATCCTTAATCTTGATTGCAAGTTCATCTGCAAATGTCTGGTTGGTAGCTCCTTCTTTCTTATAACCATTGGTATCTGCATTGGCAAGGTTATTGGAAAGAATATCCAGACGGTTCTGTTCATTGATCATTCCTGTATACGCTGTATACAATCCTTTTACCATGTAAACTCTCCATTTCTGCACAGCTTTTGTTCTTTTTATCACATCTTCCGTGCACAAAGCATATCTTCCATTTATTGTATCGGCAAATCTTTCATAAAATTAATCATCATCACGTTTTCCGGCTAAAAACTCTACGAATTTTCCGGTACCGATCGCAACGCATGTCATTGGTTCATCTGCAGTCATTGTATTGATTCCCGTGCGATCCTCAATCAATTCCTCTAAACCTCTGAGCAGTGATCCACCACCTGTCAGCACGATACCACGATCTGCAACATCTGCTGCAAGTTCCGGTGGTGTTTTTTCAAGTACGGAATGTACGGCTTCCACGATCTGAAGCGTCGGTTCTCTGAGTGCCTCTTCTGTCTCCTCTGAGGAAACTGTTACCGTTTTCGGAAGTCCTGTCACAAGATTACGTCCACGCACATCCATCGTCTCAGCCTGTGCCTGTGGAAAACAGCTTCCAATGCGGATCTTGATATCCTCTGCGGTACGCTCACCGATCAGAAGATTGTGTTTTTTACGCATATAACGAACGATCGCCTCATCAAAATCATCTCCGGCGATCTTAATGGAAGTGCTGACAACCGAGCCTCCCAGGGAAATAACTGCAATATCTGCTGTTCCTCCTCCGATATCTACGATCATATTTCCACATGGTCTTGAAATATCAATACCCGCTCCGATTGCAGCAGCGATCGGCTCCTCAATGATCGCAACCTCTCTTGCTCCTGCCTGATAGGTTGCATCCTCAACAGCCTTTTTTTCAACCTCTGTAACACCGCTTGGCACACATACACTGATACGAGGCTTGCGGAATGTTTTTTTACCAAGTGCTTTCTGTATAAAGTACTTGATCATCTTCTCTGTAACCTGATAATCTGAAATAACACCCTGACGAAGTGGTCTGACTGCTACGATATTGCCCGGTGTTCTTCCAAGCATCAGTCTTGCTTCCTCTCCGATTGCTTTTATCTTATTTGTATCACGATCAAAAGCCACAACTGACGGCTCCTTTAATACAACACCTTTTCCTTTGATATAAACTAATATACTGGCAGTACCGAGATCGATACCAATATCTGTACTCATCATTTTAAATACTTGCCCCTTTCGTCTCTCTGTTCCTAAAATCTATGGGTAATATTCCCATGTCCTCCCGGACACAGAAATGCCATTAAACCTATTTTTACATATACAGTCCTATTATATACAAAAAATGGGATTTTTCAAAGGTTTTTTTATGGCAGGACTGCATTTTTAAAAAAAATAAGAAAATCTTCATTCTTTTTTATTTATTTTGTTTATTTTTCATTTTATCATCACATTTTCATCACATTTTTATTTTATATTCTAAGAGTACTAGCTAATAAGTCCGATACAAACGGACCCAACCGTCAGTAAGTCTGACGGGCAGTATAATTTTTCATAACTCATGCTTCCCGGTTTTCCGCAAGGGATTCCGGGGAGTACTCCCCGAATGTAATAAGGCGCTGCAGTTGCAGCGCCTCTTTTGATGCAGTCAATCCTGCTTTCTTTATATTTTTACAGTTCTTACATACTTAAGATTCCTGACAGTTCTCCCTGTTTTTCTCAAGATATTTTTTCACATAATATCCCGTATAGGATCCCGGCACTTCTGCAACTTCTTCCGGTGTTCCCTGCGCGATCACGGTTCCGCCACCGTCTCCGCCTTCCGGTCCCATATCGATAATATAATCTGCCGTCTTTATCACGTCTAAATTATGCTCGATCACGATCACAGTGTTTCCACCATCCGAAAGTCTTCGCAGGATCTCGATCAGCTTATGGACATCTGCAAAATGGAGTCCTGTTGTCGGCTCATCGAGAATGTAAATCGTCTTGCCTGTGCTTCGCTTCGACAGTTCCGTTGCCAGTTTGATTCTTTGTGCCTCTCCACCGGAAAGTTCCGTTGATGGCTGTCCAAGTTTGACATACGACAGTCCCACATCATAGAGTGTCTGGATCTTTCTTGCGATTGCAGGTACATTTTCAAAGAATTTCAAAGCCTCTTCTACTGTCATGTCAAGCACATCATAGATGCTCTTACCTTTATATTTTACTTCTAGTGTATCACGGTTATAACGCTTTCCACCACAAACCTCACACGGAACATATACGTCCGGCAGAAAATGCATCTCTATCTTTAAAATTCCATCACCTGAACATGCCTCACAGCGCCCGCCTTTTACATTGAAACTGAATCTTCCCTTCTTATATCCCTTCGCCTTCGCATCCGGTGTTGCAGCAAAAAGATCACGGATCATATCAAATACCCCTGTATACGTCGCAGGATTTGATCGCGGTGTTCTTCCGATCGGGGACTGGTCGATATCGATCACTTTGTCTAACTGTTCAATGCCAAGGATATCATCATGTTTGCCCGGAATACATCTTGCACGGTTTAAGTCTCTTGCCAGTCTTTTATATAATATTTCATTGGTGAGAGAACTCTTTCCCGAACCAGAAACACCTGTAATACAGGTCATGATACCAAGCGGAACCTTCACATCGATATTTTTAAGGTTATTCTCCCTCGCACCTTTTATTGTCAGAAATCCGGTCGGCTTTCTGCGCTCTGACGGAACCGGGATCTTAATTCTGCCGCTTAAATAAGCACCTGTCACAGAATTTTTATTTTTCATGATTTCTTCTGCAGTTCCGCACGCTACCACTTGTCCACCGTGCGCACCTGCACCGGGGCCGATATCCACTATATAATCCGCAGCAAGCATCGTATCCTCATCATGCTCTACAACGATCAGTGTATTTCCAAGATCTTTCAAATTCTTTAATGCACCAAGCAGCTTATCATTGTCTCTCTGGTGCAGACCAATAGACGGCTCATCTAAAATATAAGCCACACCCACAAGACCGGAGCCGATCTGAGTTGCCAGCCGGATACGCTGTGACTCTCCACCGGAAAGCGTTCCAGTAGCACGGGACAGTGACAGATAATCGAGTCCGACTTCATTTAAAAATCCCACACGCGCACGGATTTCTTTTAAGATCTGATCTCCGATCAGATGCTGCTGATGACTTAACTCCATGTCATTCAGAAAACTTCCGAGACTTTTTACGGACATGGATGTAATCTCATAAATATTCTTATCCGCAACTGTAACAGCTAATGATTCTGCTTTCAGACGCTGTCCCTTACATGTTTCACACGGAGTGATACGCATAAACTGCTCATATTCCTGCTTCATGGTATCAGAACCGGTCTCACGGTATTTGCGCTGTACATTCCGGATCAGTCCCTCAAATGCCACATCATAAACACCTTCGCCACGCATTCCCTTATAATGTACCTTTAGTTCTTTGCCGTCTGTTCCATGCAGGATCACGTATTTAATCTCATCCGGATAATCCTGAAACGGTGTCTCCAATGAAAAATGATATTCTTCGGTCAATGCTTTTAACACAGCATACGTAAAACTCGACGGATCTGTACAGGACTGCCATCCCATAACCTGGATTGCCCCCTCCGCAATTGAAAGACGCTTGTCCGGAATCATCAGATCCACATCAAACTCCATTTTATAACCAAGTCCGAAACAGGTCGGACACGCACCAAATGGATTATTAAATGAAAAACTCCGCGGTTCAATCTCTCCGATACTGATACCGCAGTCCGGACATGAAAAACTCTCCGAGAACTGGATCGGCTCCCCATCGATCACATCCACCGTCATCAGTCCCTTTGACAACTCCAGTACATTTTCAATGGAATCTGACAAACGCTTCTCAATACCCGGTTTTACCATCAGACGGTCTACCACGATCTCGATATTATGCTTTTTATTCTTATCGAGTTTAATCTCCTCGGTCAGCTCATACATACTGCCATCTACGATCACACGCACATAACCGCTGCGCTTTGCCTGTTCTAACAGCTTCTGGTGCTCTCCTTTTCTTCCCCGTACCACCGGTGCTAAAAGCTGGATCTTAGTACGCTCCGGAAGTGTCATGATCTGATCGACCATCTGGTCAACTGTCTGTTTTTTAATCTCCCTGCCACACTTTGGGCAATGTGGGATACCGACCCTTGCATACAACAGACGAAAATAATCGTAAATCTCCGTAACAGTTCCAACGGTAGATCTTGGATTACGATTCGTTGATTTCTGGTCGATGGAGATTGCCGGAGACAATCCTTCAATTTTCTCTACATTTGGCTTTTCCATCTGTCCTAAGAACTGTCTCGCATAAGAGGAAAGTGACTCCATATACCGTCTCTGTCCCTCCGCATATATTGTATCAAACGCAAGCGATGATTTTCCGGAACCGGAAAGTCCGGTCAGCACGACAAATTCATCTCTTGGAATATCTACATCAATATTTTTCAGATTATGCTCATTTGCACCTCTGATCTTAATGTATTTTCTTTCACTTGTTTTTTTCATGATTTACTGTCCTTTTCTTATTACATATCACGCAGCATGCTCTTTAATTCCACCATCTTGTCGCGGTATTCCGCAGCCGCCTCGAAGTTTAGGTCTGCCGCAGCCTTCTGCATCTTCTTCTGGATATCTGCGATCAGCTTTGTAAGCTCGTCCCGGTTCATGGATTCCGGATCTTTTTTGAAATTCATTTCTTCCTTTGCTACCTTCTTAGATACGCTGATCAGTTCCCGCACAGATTTCTGGATCGTTGTAGGTGTAATGCCATGTTCTTCATTATATGCCTGCTGTATCTCACGACGCCGCTTTGTCTCCTCTATCGCGACACGCATGGAATCTGTGATCTTATCTGCATACATGATAACGTGTCCCTCACTGTTACGCGCAGCACGTCCGATCGTCTGTATCAGTGATGTCTCCGATCTTAAGAATCCCTCTTTATCAGCATCTAAAATCGCCACCAGCGTGATCTCCGGTATATCCAGTCCCTCTCGCAGCAGGTTGATGCCGACAAGTACGTCAAATACATCCAGACGCAGATCTCTTATGATCTCAGCACGTTCTAATGTATCAATATCTGAATGAAGATATTTCACGCGGATACCAATCTCACGCATATAATCGGTCAGATCTTCTGCCATCTTCTTCGTCAGTGTTGTGATCAGCACCTTATGATGATCTTTAATCTCTTTATTAACCTCGCCGATCAGATCATCAATCTGCCCCTCCACCGGACGTACCACAACCTCCGGATCAAGTAATCCGGTCGGACGGATGATCTGCTCTGTACGGAGCAGTTCGTGTTCATCTTCATATACATTCGGAGTCGCCGATACAAACAGCATCTGATCTATCTTGCTCTCAAACTCTTCAAAATTAAGCGGACGGTTATCCTTCGCTGATGGCAGACGGAAACCATAGTCGACCAGCGTTGACTTTCTCGACTGGTCTCCCGCATACATGCCGCGGATCTGTGGGATTGTGATATGTGACTCATCCACAATGATCAGATAATCATCCTTAAAATAATCCATCAGCGTATGCGGTGTCGCCCCTGCCGGAAGTCCTGCAAGATGCCTTGAATAATTCTCAATGCCGCTGCAGAATCCCGTTTCTTTCAGCATCTCTATATCAAAATTAGTCCTCTCCGAAATACGCTGCGCCTCAAGCAGCTTGTCCTCACCTTTAAAATACCGGATGCGCTCGTCCAATTCCTGTTCGATCGCTTCACATGCCTTTAAGATCTTCTCCTGCGGCACAACGTAATGGGATGCCGGGAACACAGCAAAATGCTCCAGTTCACATTTGATCTCTCCGGTCAGCACATCAATCTCTGTAATACGGTCGATCTCATCACCGAAAAATTCCACGCGTACTGCCGTATCTCCATAGTTTGCCGGAAAAATCTCTAACGTATCCCCCCGCACACGGAACGTACCGCGGTGAAAATCCATATCATTTCTTGTATACTGGATATCAACCAGGGCACGGAGTACATCATCCCTGTCTCTCTCCATCCCAGGTCTTAAGGAAACCATCATTCCAAGATAATCTTCCGGGCTGCCCAGACCATAAATACAGGAAACAGACGCCACCACGATCACATCCTTACGCTCCACCAGTGCAGCTGTCGCAGAAAGTCGCAGTTTATCTATTTCTTCATTGATTGCCGAGTCTTTTGCGATATAGGTATCCGTCTGAGGCACATATGCTTCCGGCTGGTAATAATCATAGTAGGACACAAAATACTCCACTGCATTTTCCGGAAAAAACTCTTTCATCTCCCCATATAACTGCGCTGCCAGTGTTTTATTATGGGATATGATAAGTGTTGGCTTATTCAGTGCCTGAATCACATTTGCCATTGTAAAAGTCTTACCGGAACCTGTAACACCCAGTAAAGTCTGAAACTGATTGCCTTCCTCAAATCCTTTTACCAGTTCTTCGATCGCATGAGGCTGATCCCCGGTCGGTTTATATTTTGAATGTAATTTGAAATGATCCATGGTATTCCTCATTTCTCCCAATGAATTTTTCTATCTGGGAACATCTGACATCAATATTTAGTATGATTCTGTTTCCAGTATATCATTCAATCAAAAAAATGTACAGCAAAAATCGAACTTTTGTTCTGTTTTTCTATAAAAACAAAGCATAGGACATTGTTTTATCCTATGCTTCGCCCTGCAATCTTACTACATCATACTCTTTACGATCTCATCTGCCAATGCATCCAGCTCGGCCTTCTGACCAGCATGCATTGCGGATTTAATGGTAAGTCCGGCATCGAGTATCGTCATATCTTTCATTTCGCCAAGTTTTTCTTTTACCTGCTTTGCGGCTGTTGGTGCCCAGGTTCCATTTTCCATGACCGCAACCGTCTTTTTCTGAACAGCCAGCGCCTTCATATCAGAAAGCAGGTTTTCCATAACCGGATAAATTCCGGCATTATAAGTCGGTACTGCAAACACCAGATGGCTTGCACGGAAGATCTCACTGATCAACTCAGAAACATGTGTATTGGATACATCGTAAACTGCAATTTTCTTCACACTGCGCACTGCAAGCGCACCTGCAAGTGCATCTGCAGCAGATGCCGTATTGCCATACATAGACGCATACATGATCACAACCGCCTGATCTTCTGCTTCATAAGTACTCCATTTCTGGTATTTTTCCAGAATATACGGCAGGTTTTCTCTCCAGACCGGTCCATGCAGCGGACAGATCATGGCAATATCAAGTCCTGCTGCCTTCTTTAATAATGTCTGTACAGAGGCTCCGTACTTTCCAACAATATTCGTATAATAACGTCTTGCATCATCCAGCCAGTCACGGTCAAAATCAACTTCATCAGCAAAAATATTGCCATTTAATGCGCCAAAAGAACCAAATCCATCTGCCGAAAATAACACTTTATCCACATCATCATAAGTTACCATCGCTTCCGGCCAGTGTACCATAGGTGCCATCACAAAATGAAGCGTATGCTTTCCGGCTGATAATGTATCACCCTCTTTTACTACAATGGAACGTTCTGCAAAATCTGTTCCAAAGAACTGGTTCATCATCCCAAATGTTTTCGTATTTCCAACGATCTTAACATCCGGATATCTTCGTACAATATCACCGATCATTGCACAATGATCCGGCTCCATATGATTTACGATCAGGTAGTCCAATGTTCTTCCCTCTAAAACCGCCTCCAGATTTTCAAAAAACTGTCCTGCAACGGAAGCATCTACAGTATCAAAAAGAACGGTCTGCTCATCCAGCAGAATATAGGAGTTGTAAGATACGCCGCGGCTGATTGGAAAAATATTTTCAAACAATGCCAGTCTGCGGTCACTCGCTCCGATCCATGTAATGTCATCCGTAACTTTTCTAATATTATACATATCCGTATCCCTCTCTCTTTCCATTCTATTATTGGCTTTTCCGGTGAAATCATACCACATGCTTATTTGGGTTTCAACGAACAGAATGTGATTTTATAAATTGTTTATTTTCACCGTTTCTCATATCAAAATCTGATTTCAAATGATAAAATACATGTTTCTCGAATGTTCTATAATTATGCCTATACAATAATAGTAATCATTACTGTTATTATGATATCAAATATTCCAGTTTTTGTCAAATGTTTTTCCATGCTACTTCTCCATGGCAACATCCTACAATCCCCCCGACAAATGATGGTTTGTGGGTGATATGCGTCGCCCGTCCAAATGGTGTGTCGCAGGCTTGTGAGTGGCATCTTACGCAAAGCCGGAGTTAATTTTGGTTCCGTTGTACGAAAATAAGAAAAGTCTAAGT
>ERZ791926.51-NODE-51-length-140365-cov-4.887578_pt1 | contig 140365 bp, 125 predicted proteins | sample MGYA00510131_ERZ791926 | MGnify/ENA primary metagenome ERZ791926 (study PRJEB30046, sample SAMN00792052) | human gut metagenome | study: EMG produced TPA metagenomics assembly of the A metagenome-wide association study of gut microbiota in type 2...
GTAGCTCGTCGGGCTCATAACCCGAAGGTCGTTGGTTCAAATCCGGCTCCCGCAATTTTTTATTTTAATAAGTAGTATGCCCAGATAGCTCAGTCGGTAGAGCAGAGGACTGAAAATCCTCGTGTCGCTGGTTCGATTCCGGCTCTGGGCATCTTTTTTATTTTATAAAGAAATTCAAAGAGTTAACTTTCAGAAAGAATGAAAAAACCGAAAGTTGACTCTTTTTTTTAATTCCTATTCAATAGGAATTAAGTATGATATAATAAAAACGAAAAAATATGTTTACAAAGGGATAAAAAATGACATCAATTTATAATAAGTTGAAACAACTACAATACAAAGAAGATTATCCTTTTCACATGCCAGGACATAAAAGAAATTTAAAGATCGATCCATTATTAGATGCGATTTCCCAAATTGATATTACAGAGATCACAGGATTTGATGATCTTCACCATCCAGAAGAAATGATTCGAGAATTGATGGACGATTTAAAACAGATTTATGGAACAAAAGAGAGTTATCTACTGGTAAACAGCAGCACTGCGGGGAATTTAGCTGCAATAGCTGCATTGTGTAATATTGGAGATAAGATACTGGTTGCGAGAAACTGTCATAAGTCAGTCTATCACGCGATAGAATTGTTGGGACTTGATCCAATCTATATTTATCCAGAGATTGATGAATATGGAATCTGTAAAGGCATTACGAAGGAACAGATAGAAAATATCATAACAAAAGAAACCTCAATTAAGGCAATGGTCCTTGTTTCACCAACATATGAGGGAAGAGTATCAGATATCGAAGGAATATCAGATGTTCTGCATCGAAATAATATACCATTGATCGTAGATGAAGCTCATGGGGCTCATTTTATTTATCATGAGGCATTTCCAGAGAGTGCAGCAAATAGCGGAGCAGACATTGTGATACAAAGTCTGCACAAGACATTGCCCGCATTTACGCAAACGGGATTACTTCATTTGTGCACAGATTGTGTCACAAGAGAAATGATGCAAAAGAAATTGTCAATATTTCAGAGCAGTAGCCCATCCTATGTGTTGATAGCATCAATTGAACAATGTATCCACATATGTAATGAAAATCGTGGATATTTTCAACAATACTACGAGAAATTGTGGATACTACGTGAAAAACTAGAAGAATTAAAATATATCAAACTAGTACCAACGGATGATATTGGAAAACTTGTGTTTTCGGTAAAAGACACAACAATATCTGGAGAAGAACTATTTGAGATTTTAAGAGACAACTATCATTTAGAGATGGAAATGTCAGAACTTTATTATGTGATCGCAATGACAAGTGTGTGCGATACACAAGAAGGGTACGATAGATTGTATCAGGCATTAAAAGAGATCGACAGTGAGATTACAAAAAAGAATACAGAGTATTTATTTTTGGAAAATGATTTTCATCAAAATAAAAAGATGTTAAAACCAGAAGAAGCTGCAACAAAAGATCGAATACAGATTGATTATGATGATGCAAAAGATGAGATTGCAGCGGAATTTATTTTTTTGTATCCACCAGGAATTCCACTTGTTGTGCCTGGAGAAGTGATCGATAAGTATGTGATCGATAAGATCAGACAGTATGAGCAATATAATATGAAAGTGATAGGACTGGATGATCATAAAATATATATAATAAATAGATGAGAGGATATAAATATGGGATTATTTTTGACCGTTGAAGGACCAGATGGAGCTGGAAAAACAACACAAATAGAATTACTAAGAGACTACTTATCTGACAAAGGTTATGATATAATAGTATGTAGAGAACCTGGCGGAACACCGATCAGTGAGGCTGTAAGAAATGTGATCCTTAACAAAGAATTTACTGAGATGGGACATATGACGGAATTACTGCTTTATGCAGCTGCCAGAGCTCAATTGATCGAAGAAGTCATTCGTCCGGCATTAGAAGATGGAAAGATCGTAATCTGTGATCGATTTGTGGAATCATCTGCAGTCTATCAGGGAATTGCCAGAGGAATGGGAATTGATCTTGTTTACAAAGTAAATCAATTTGCAATCGGAGATACGATGCCAGATCTGACGATTATGATCGATCTGGATGCAGAAGCTGGTATTTCAAGAAAGAAAAAACAGGCAGAGCTGGACCGAATGGAAAGCGAGACAATTGATTTTCATAAGAAGGTTGTTGAAGGATACAGACAACTTGCGAGCCTGCATCCAGATAGAATCTATACTGTTGACGGAAGTCTGACGATCGAAGAGATTCATCAGCAGATCATTTCACAGGTCAACAAAAAATTTCATGGTAAAGGGTGATGTAGTATGAAGAGTTTTGATGCAATTATAGGACATAAAAAAATAATTTCTCATTTTGAAGAAGCAATCAAGACGGGAAAAGTTTCCCATGCCTATTTATTAAGTGGCGAAGATGGAAGCGGAAAGATGATGATCGCAAAGGCAGTTGCGAAGGCACTTCTGTGCGAACACAAAGATGGATGTGGAGAATGTGCAGCATGTAAGCAGGTGGATTCATTAAATCATCCAGATGTCATTTATATTACTCATGAAAAGTATGAAATCAGAGTTGATGATATTCGAAAAGGGATCAATGAGACGATTGATATTAAACCGTATAGCGGAGATTATAAGATTTACATCATTGATGATGCGGATAGAATGAATGCAGGAGCGCAGAATGCCTTATTAAAGACATTAGAAGAACCACCTGCATATGCAGTGATCCTTCTATTAACAAACAATAAGGATAGATTGTTAGATACGATCCTCTCAAGATGTGTGTCCATGACATTAGGAAGTGTCAGAGAAAGCGAAATTGAAGATTATCTAAAAGCCAATACAGGGGCAAGTCATGCAGATATCGCATTTGCAGCAGCATTTTCACTTGGGAATATTGGACGTGCATTGCATGTACTGGATACAGAAGAATTTAAAGATATGCTGAATGATACAATGAATGTGATCACTCATATGAAGAGTATGGAGATTTATGAAGTTGTATCGTATGCGAAGAGTCTGACAAAATATAAGAATGAGATTTATGATTTCCTTGATATCATTATGGTATGGTATCGAGATATGTTGATTCTTAAGACAACAGGGTCTTTAAATCAACTTGTATTTAAAGATAAATACCGTCAGCTAAAAGATCAGGAGATTTATATTTCATTTGAGGGAATCAGTCATATTCTTGATGAAGTAGAAAAGGCTAGAAGGCGACTGATCGCGAATGTTAATTTTGAAGTGGCAATCGAAATGCTGCTTGTGACGATAAAGGAGAATGGTAAAGTATGGTAGAAGTAATTGGAGTGCGATTTCGTACTGCAGGAAAGATATATTTCTTTAATCCAAAGGAATTTCAGGTAAAATCAGGAGACCACGTGATCGTGGAAACTGCCAGAGGAATTGAATTTGGATCAGTCGTTTCTGAGAGAAGACAGGTAAAAGAAAAATGCATCGGAGATGAATTAAAACCTGTTTTAAGAATCGCAACCAAAGAAGATGAAGAAAGGGCAGCGAAGAATAGAGAGAAAGAAAAAGAAGCATATAAGATCTGCCTTGATAAGATCAAGGAGCATAAGCTTGATATGAAGCTTGTATCAACAGAATATACATTTGATAATAATAAAGTATTATTTTACTTTACGGCAGATGGACGAGTTGATTTTCGTGAACTTGTAAAGGATCTGGCAGCAGTGTTCAGGACAAGAATTGAATTACGACAGATCGGCGTCAGAGATGAAGCCAAGATGCTTGGTGGTATGGGAATTTGTGGAAGAAAATTATGCTGTAATACATTTTTATCTGAGTTTGCACCTGTTTCTATCAAGATGGCCAAAGAGCAGAATCTGTCACTGAATCCGACAAAGATTTCAGGAGTCTGCGGAAGATTGATGTGCTGTCTTAAGAATGAACAGGAAACATATGAGTATTTAAACAGTAAGCTTCCAAATGTTGGTGAGAAATTAAAGACAAAAGATGGCGTAGTTGGAGAAGTTCAGAGAGTAGATGTACTTCGACAGAAGGTAAAACTGATCGTGGAAGATGAGAATGGAGATAAAGAAATCCAGGAATATAAGATTGATGATCTTCTGATGAGAAAGAAAAAGCCACAAGGATGCCAGGGGTGCAGCAAAGGATGCAATAATAAGAATCAAGGATGTAATAAAGGACATGGAAAGAGAAAGAATTGATGATCTTGGGATCAATGGTTATCAGATCATCCAGAAAGAACAGGGATTTTGTTTTGGAATGGATGCGGTTCTTTTATCAGATTTTGCACAAGTTAAGAATGGTGGGAGAGTTCTAGACCTCGGTACGGGGACTGGAATCCTCCCAATTTTGATGGAGGCAAAGACGAAGGCTGTTCATCTTACAGGGCTTGAAATACAGCCAGAGATGGCGGAGATGGCGGCAAGAAGTGTCAAATTAAATCATTTAGAAGATAAGATAGAGATCGTAGAGGGTGATATCAAAGAGGCTTCTGCGATTTTTTCGCATGATAGTTTTGACACGATCACATCAAATCCACCATATATGATCGGACAGCATGGACTTAAGAATCCGTCGGAGACGAAAGCAATCGCAAGACATGAGATACTTTGTACATTTGCGGATATCACGGCAGCAGCTAAAAAGCTTTTAAAGAATAAAGGAAAGCTGTTTCTGGTACACAGAACATTCAGATTGTCAGAGATTTTATGCCAGCTGTCTAAGGATGGATTAGAGCCAAAAAGAATCCGTTTTGTGCATCCATACATTGATAAAGAACCGAATATATTTTTATTAGAAGCAGTAAAAGGCGGAAAGTCAAGAATGACAGTTGAGCCTCCATTGATCGTTTATCAAAAAGAAGGAAAATACACAGAAGAAATTTATAAGATTTATGGAATGAATCTGGAGGAATAAGCATGAGTGGAACATTATATTTGTGTGCGACACCGATTGGTAATCTGGAAGACATTACTTTTCGTGTGATAAACACATTAAAAGAAGTTGATCTGATCGCAGCGGAAGACACAAGGCACAGTATCAAATTATTAAATCATTTTGAAATTAAGACAAAGATGACAAGCTATCATGAGTATAATCGTGTGGAGAAAGCAAAAGTTCTTGTAAAGCAGTTGCAGGAAGGAAAAGATATCGCACTCATTACAGATGCTGGGACACCGGGAATTTCAGATCCAGGAGAAGAATTGGTAAGACAGTGCCATGAAGCAGGAATCACAGTTACTGCATTACCGGGAGCATGTGCGTTGATCAATGCACTGATCATCTCTGGGCAGCCAACAAGAAGATTTTGTTTTGAAGCATTTCTTCCATCAGATAAAAAAGAAAGAAAACAGATTCTTGATTCTCTGGAAAATGAGACAAGATCTATTATCATTTATGAAGCACCACATCGTTTAGTAAGGACTTTGGAAGAACTACATGAAGTGCTCGGAGACAGATCCATGACATTATGCAGAGAACTCACAAAGAAGCATGAGAGTGTTTTTAAATCAACGCTTGGGGAAATCCTTGCCTATCATAGAGAAAATCCGCCAAAAGGCGAATGTGTGATGATCATAGAAGGAAAATCATTTCAAGAATTAAAAGAAGAGAGTCAGGAAGAATTTCTAAAGATTCCATTGTCAGAGCATATGAACCGTTATATGGATCAGGGATATTCAAAGAAAGAAGCGATGAAACTGGTAGCCAAAGATCGAGGTGTTGGTAAGAGAGAGATTTATCAGCAGTTGTTGGAAGAGGAATAAAAATATATCAACAAAAAAGGTATGGGAAAATAATATCAATTCCCATACCTTTTGTTTGTCTTTATTGAAATGATCCAAAAAATTACGCTTCAGTAATTTCGAATCCAGCAAGTTTAGCTAATTCAATGATAGATTTTCTTGAGACTTTCTTTCCTTTGTAGTCAATCAGATCATCCATATCTTCTCCAGTAAAAATATCTGCAGGATTATATTTCTTTAAAATAATCTTATCGTCATCTACAAATATTTCAAGAGGATCGCGTTCGTTCACATCAAAGTTACGACGTAATTCGATCGGTAAAGTAATTCTTCCAAGTTCGTCAAGCCTTCTTACAATGCCTGTACTTTTCATGTGTAAACCTCCTTAATGTCTTACAATCATTTTATATCTTAAACCATAGCATACCAAAATCTGGTTGTCAATTCATTTGTTTACTTATAAACTAGAGAATAAATAAGTATAATTAACAGATTTCAGCACCTGCTGGCATATCTTTATCTGGTGTTACAAGAGCTAATTCACCCTTATCATTTTCAGCACAAAGTAACATTCCTTCAGAGAGAACTCCTGCTAATTTGGCTGGTTTTAAGTTCACAAGTACCATAACTTTCTTACCGACCATATCTTCTGGTTTATAATAAGCTTTGATACCAGAAACAATCTGTTTTACCTGGCTTCCAATCTTAACCTGAGAGCAAAGAAGTTTCTTGGATTTCTTCACTTCTTCACAGGCAATGATCTCACCAACCTGGAACTGCATCTTAGTGAAATCATCAAAAGTGATCTCATCTTTTGGTTCAATGTCGATGACAGTATCTTCTTCTACAGCAGCGTTTGCAGCTTTGACAGAAGCAGCCTGTTTCTCCATTAAGACTTTGGCTTTTTCCATAACTTCTTTCTCATCTAATCTTGCAAATAAGATCTGAGGTTTTTCAGTTACTTTTGTACCACTCTTGTAGTTTCCGAATGTTGCAAGGTTATCAAATTCAACCATAGATGTATTTAACTGAGCAAAGATCTTCTCAGATGTCTCAGGCATATATGGTGATAATAAAGATGCACCAATTGTGATTCCTTCAACAAGGTTGTATAAAACAGTAGCCAGACGGTCTTTTGAAGCTTCGTCTTTTGCTAATACCCAAGGCATAGTCTCATCAATATAACGGTTGCAGCGACGGAATAAGTTAAAGATCTCAGTCATTGAATCTGCAACACGAAGGTCAGCCATCTTCTCAGCAACTTTATCTCTTGTACCTGTCACAACGGCTTTCAGATCATCATCATAATCTCCTACAACACCCTTGTCTTCTACGATTCCTCCAAAATATTTGTTGGACATAGAAATCGTACGGTTTACAAGGTTACCAAGAATATTTGCAAGGTCAGAGTTCATACGCTCGATCATCAATTCCCATGAGATCACACCATCACGTTCGAAAGGCATTTCATGAAGAACGAAATAACGCACTGCGTCAACTCCGAAGAAGTCAACCAGATCATCTGCGTATAAAACGTTACCTTTGGATTTACTCATCTTACCATCGCCCTGAAGCAGCCAAGGATGTCCAAATACCTGTTTAGGAAGTGGAAGATCTAGTGCCATCAGGATGATTGGCCAGTAAATTGTATGAAAACGGATGATATCTTTACCGATCAGGTGAAGATCTGCAGGCCAGAACTTGTTAAACTTGTCTGAACTGTTTCCATCACAGTCATAACCGATACCTGTGATATAGTTTGTTAATGCATCTAACCATACATAAACGATGTGTCCTTCATCAAAGTCAACTGGGATTCCCCATGAAAATGATGTTCTTGAAACACACAGATCCTGAAGTCCAGGAAGAAGGAAGTTGTTCATCATCTCATTCTTACGGGATTCTGGCTGAATAAATTCAGGATGTGTATTGATGTGTTCGATCAGACGGTCTGCATATTTGCTTAATTTTAAGAAATAAGCTTCTTCTTTTGCAGGTTGTACTGGACGTCCGCAGTCAGGACATTTACCATCTACTAACTGGCTCTCTGTGAAGAAAGATTCACAAGGTGTACAGTATAAACCTTCGTATTCACCTTTGTAGATATCTCCCTGTTCATATAATTTCTTAAAAATCTTCTGAACCTGTTTCTCGTGATCTTCATCAGTTGTTCTGATAAAACGGTCATAAGAAGTGTTCATAAGATCCCAGATTCTCTTGATTTCTCCGGCAACATCATCAACGAATTCTTTTGGTGTTACCCCTTTTTCTTCTGCTTTTAATTCTACTTTCTGGCCATGTTCGTCAGTTCCTGTCTGGAAAAATACGTCATAGCCTTCCATTCTTTTATATCGAGCAATACTGTCTGCCAGGATGATCTCATATGTGTTACCAATATGAGGTTTTCCGGAAGTATAAGTAATTGCAGTCGTAATATAATATGGTTTCTTACTCATAATGATCCTCCGATTTTCTGTTTCTATCCTTATAATTATAGTACATCTTGTGCGGATAGTCTATTTTTTTTCTTTAAAAAATAAGATATTAACAAGTGTTTATTTGGAGGTAGAAATGGAATTTGCAGGGAGATTGAAAAAGATCAGAATAAAGTTGATCATGATTGGAATTTGTCTGATATTTCTAGGAGGATATAGTCTGATCCAAGAATGGAAAGATCAAAAAAAGAATACAACAAAAAAAGTATTTGATCAGTATACGGATGCGTTTTTTAAAGAAAATATATCAACAAATGAGATCACGATGCATTTCTTTTTAGAAAATCCAGAAAAATATAGATTAGAACAACCAAAAAATCTTTATCCATCCATGAATCAGGGAAGTATCTTGAATGAAAAAATTAAAATTTCAAAAGAAATTGAGAAGTTAAAAAAATTTAAACAAAAGGAATTGACGAAAAAACAGCAAAATACATATATGGTTTTGATGGATTATTTAAGAAGACAGAAAAATCTTTCGATGTATCCGTATTATGAAAGAATCCTGGGGAAAACATCTGGGCAGCAGGCACAGATTCTTCTGACATTAAGTGAATATCGTCTGAAAAATGAGAAAGATATCAAAAGCTATTTTCAATTATTGAAGGGACTGGATGGATATTTTGATTCACTGATCGAATACAGCAAGGAACAGGTAAAGAGAAATTTATTCCTATCTGATCAGTCTTTAAAAGAAGTATTGCAGCAGATTCAGAATGTCATAAAGCAAAAAGAAAACAATATGTTGGTTGCAACATTTAATTTAAGAATTGCAGATATTAAAGGAATTAATGCAGCTCAGAAAAAGAAATACTGCAGAGAAAATAAGAAATTGATCGGTACAAAGGTGCTGCCTGCTTATGAAAAATTATATTCCCATTTGCAGGCATTAAATGGAAATGGGAAAAATGAAAATGGTCTGTATTATTATAAAAATGGAAAAGAATATTATAAAGTATTGGTTGCACAGAAAACAGGATCAGATAAAACGATAGAAGAAATGATCGAAATCAGTGATCGATCCATTGAAAAATGCCTTCGAAAACTTATAAAATTGCAAAAAAAGTATCCAAATATCATAAATGAATATAGAAATCATAAAAAAAATATAAAAATTGTGCAAAATCCACAAAATATACTTAACAAACTAAGGCAAAAGATGGTAAAATATTATCCAAAGGCACCAAAAGTTAGCTGTAAAATAAAATATGTGCACAAAACCATGGAAGAATATACCAGTCCTGCGTTCTATATGGTACCAGAGATTGATTCTTACAAGGAGAATGTAATTTACATTAATAAGGCACAGACTGCAGAGTTATATCCAACTTTGGCACATGAAGGATACCCAGGACATTTATACCAGAATGTATATTATGCGGCAAGGAACGATGATCCAGTGCGCTATCTGCTAGATTATCCTGGATATTCAGAAGGATATGCAACGTATGTAGAAGTTTTTAGTTACAGTATGATGGATGCTGAAGGATATGGCGATATTTATCAACAGATGAATATGGAGATGTACGAGTACAATCTGGCACTTTGTTCAAGAGTTGATCTTGGAGTTCATTATGAAGGATGGAAGAAGAAAGATGTCAGGGCGTATTTAAGATCATTTGGAATGGATGATTCTCAGGCAGATGAATTATTTCAGATGATTATCGAGAATCCTGCAAATTATTTATCTTATTATATCGGTTATCAGGAGTTTCATGAGCTTTTGACTGATTATAAGAAAATGGCAGGGAATAAATACAGCTTAAAAGCGTACCACACAGAGATTTTAGATGCAGGCCCATGTAGTTTTGACATTTTGAGAAGACGCATCGAAAGCAACCTATGAATGGAGGAGTAACTTATGTCAACAAAAGCTTATTACACACATGAAGAAATCGGAAAAGGAAAGCCTGGATTTTCAAAAACAAGATCCATTATTGAAGCAGCATTCTATGGAAATAACGTTGTAGAAGTAAAAGATTTAAAGCAGGCTTATGAATTAGCAAAGAATTCGCCTGGAACGATCGTTACAGATATGCCAGTATATAAACCAGAAGCGATTGGTTTAGATGAGGGGTCCAAAGTTCTATTATTTAATGATGGATCAGTGACTGGACGCTGTGCAGCCGCAAGAAGAATTTCCAGTGAACCTGGTGTAGATACAAATGATCTGGATCTGAAACTGATGGATGCGATCTATGATACAAGATGGACAACAATGTATCATGCACAGGTATATATCGGTTTAGATCCTGAATTTATGGTAAAAGCACATCTTTTAATTCCAGAAGGTGAAGAAAATATTTTATATTCCTGGATGTTAAATTTCCAGTATATGAATCCTGAATACAATGAAATGTATAAGAATTCACAGCCAGTTGCAGATGAGACAGATATCTATATTTTCTCAGATCCACAGTGGACACATGAAGAACATCCATTAGGATTAACATATTTTAATACAGACACAAACTGTGCTGCACTTCTTGGTATGAAATACTTTGGGGAACATAAGAAAGGTACATTAACAATTGCATGGGCGATCGCAAATCGTAACGGATATGCTTCCTGCCATGGTGGACAGAAAGAATTCAGATTAGATAATGGAGAGAAATTCGTAGCATCTTTCTTCGGATTATCAGGATCAGGAAAATCCACATTAACACATGCAACACATAATAATAAATACGAAGAGATTCAGGTTCTGCATGACGATGCATTTATCATCAATACAGAAACAGGTGCATCTATTGCAATGGAACCAACATATTTTGATAAAACAGCGGACTATCCAACAGGATGCCCAGATAATAAATACTTATTAACAGCACAGAATTGCTCTGCAACAAGAGATAGCGAAGGAAAAGTCGTTCTTGTCACAGAAGATATCCGTAACGGAAATGGTCGTGCGATCAAGTCCAAATTATGGTCACCAAACCGTGTAGATAAGATCAATGACCCAGTAAATGCAATCTTCTGGATCATGAAAGACCCAACAATCCCACCAATTGTTAAGATCAAAGGAGCTTCTTTAGCATCTGTTATGGGAGCAACACTTGCAACAAAACGAAGCAGTGCGGAACGTCTGGCACCTGGAGTAGATCCAAACCGTCTGGTTGTGGAACCATATGCAAACCCATTTAGAACATACCCTCTTGTAAATGACTACAAGAAGTTTAGAAAACTTGTAAAAGAAAGAAATGTAGACTGCTATATCATTAATACAGGAGACTTCATGGGTAAAGATATCAAACCTGCAACAACAATTTCCGCAATTGAGCAGGTTGTAGAAGGAACTGGAGAATTCAAACAGTGGGGGCCATTTACAGATATCGAAGTGCTTGAGATGGAAGGATATGTTTCAGATTTCAATGATATGAATTATGTGGAAACATTAAAAGCAAGAATGACAGACAGACTAAACTTTGTCTTCGAAAAAGACGTAGAAGATGGTGGATACAATGCACTTCCTACACAGGCAAAAGAAGCTTTAGCAAAAGTTATTGGAGAAGCACACAATTTAGAAGTGGAAAATTCCAATAATTAAAGGTATAATACTCTTAAATCGTTGTTTAGGAGGTAAATTGATTGGATAAAGATCGTTTAAATAATATGGTGGTAGACTTATTCCACGGAATTTCATATGAAGAAGAGAAAGCCGTGATCACAGATGAGTTTAAGGATATTTCGAACAAAGATCTGCATATTATTGATGCGATCGGAATCAAGAAACCGAAGAATATGTCAACGATTGCAGGAGATTTAAACATTACGGTTGGTACACTTACAACCGCTATCAATAACCTCTTGAAGAAAGGATATGTAAATCGCAAACGCGGAGAGAAAGATCGCAGAGTTGTTTATATATCTCTTTCTGAGAAGGGGAGGAAAGCATACAGTCATCACAGAGAATTTCATAAACGTATGATCCAGGGACTGCTTGATACGCTTAATGAGCAGGAACAGGATCTGTTGGTGAAGGTTATGCAGTATTTTCATGATTACTTTCGTGAACATATGTAAAATTTATTTGTTGGTTTGATAGCTGTAGTCTTTGTGTATCTGAGAAAAACGAAATAAAAGAATAAAAGATCCAGACCAGAAATTTTGCTCGCCGTTTTGAACGGTCGCCTATACGCAAATTTTCCTTGCATAACTCACTCGCTACGCGAGTTCAAACAATGCACCAAATTTGCTGCGAACCCTTCAAAACGACGGCAAAATTTCAATGGTTCTGGATCTTTTATTCTTTTATTTCGTTTTTTTCAGATACCTAAAGTTTACAGGTATTAAATCCAATAAATCAAAACTCATAGTATGTATATTTTACGGTATTTGTTTATATTTTTAGATAATCAACGACTGAAAAATCTCTTATCAGATTCAGAAGATTAAAGTTTGTGATTCAGTGAAAGGTTTGAGTAGTGAAAATAAAAAATGGAGAAATAATAATGCTCAAAGTCAGTTAAGAAAAATTACAGACAAGAAAGGAAAACTTGAGTCATATCAAAGAAAGACAATTATTTACGGAGACGGATTCCATGCTCCAGAGCAGAGAATTGGAAAGACTCAGACAATGAATCAGAAATTAGTGTTTGTTGAATTAAAAGTAACGAATACAACAAAAGAAACAAAACAGGCAGAAGCTGCACTGGGAATTTGTTTTGTAAAAGAGAAGCAAAAAGGGTATGAGATTTTGAATGATGATTATAAACGACCAACAGCAATCTCAAAATTACAAACAAATGAGTTAGCTGCTTATTTTGAAGAGAGTAATGGTGGATATGGGTATGGATTTAAGTCACTGAAAGCTGGGGAGAGTGAGGTGTATCATTTAGGATATTTTGTGGATGAAGATCAAGTGGAAAATATGAGTTTGAATTTTTATGGAAGTGGTAAGAATCATAGAGTGTTAAGGTGTTTTGAATAAACTGTAGTTAGAAAAATCGCTGCATGATAACTGATTTTAAGTTAATGGTGCAGCGATTTATTTAGTTAGCTATAATTTTTGAAATTTTTTTAATAATGCTTCCTGTAATAATTGGGAAAAGTTAATTCCTAAAGATATAGCTTGATCATTCATCCAAGATGGAATAGTCAATGTTTTTTTTACAGATTTTTCAAAATGGAGTTTTGCATATTCTCGAACATCAACAGTTACGATATTGACGAAGTATTCTGTACAGTCATCAATTTCTAGTTCATTCATAATTTCTTTTGGATCAATACTAGAAATTGATGATGGTTTTGGAATATCTTCGTGGTCTTTTTCCTGCCAGAAGAGATAACCGGCAAGACAATCTATAGACATTTCAAGTGCTTCGTTTAAGGAATCTCCACAGGTAGAAAGATAATTTAAATCTGGAAAAATAACAGAGAATCCATTTTCTTCGTGAAAAAAACAAGCTGGGTATGCGGATAACATAAAAGCACCTCCTGATAATTGTTTAAGTTGCGGGACATTATTTCAGTCCCGCTTGTTTTAAGATGGAATTTTCAGTACCTTTGGGAATATCGCCACCATGAAATGGAATGGTTACTTTCCCAGGTTTTGAAGGGTGTATGTATTGTCTGTGAGATCCACGCTGCATTTTAAGCACCCATCCATCTGCAAGGATTCTTTTTTCTAATTCTCTTGCTTTAATAGGCATGTAATGTGTACCTCCTTGCAAAACATATTTTAACATTTAATACGTGTTATTTCAATACGTGCAATTAAGATACGTATTATTTTGGGATAAAATGATCAGCGTTCTTGCGATATTAATTTTTATTCTTGCAAGAGCAGAAGTAATGTTAATTATTGGTGAAGCGATTATTATTCCGAAGAGAGTATTGGATAAGGATAAGGAAAAGAAATTGAGATAGGTCTTAAGTAAAAAGTAAAATACATCAAAACTTACATCAAAACATGGTTTCAAGAAACAAGATTTTGAAATCATGTTTTTTCATATCTTAAAAATTCTTATAAAACTAACCTATCTGATTTTCACATCGTTATACCCTATGTTAAAACCAATAAAAACTAACAAGTTCAGGAGAAGTATCATGAACAGAAAATCAGTTTTGAAAAAACACAACAACAAAAAAACACTGCTAAAAATCGTATTCCTAGCAGCGATGATTATCTTAGGATTTTCAAGATTTATCTTACACGATCAAAAACAATACGCAGATACATCAGGTGACTGGAGATTAATCCTTGTAGACAAGAATCATTACATCACAAAAGATTACCAAATGAATTTAATAAGATTATCCAATGGAAAACAGGTCGATTCCAGAATCTATCCATCCCTGCAGAAGATGTTTAACGACGCCAGAGCAAGTGGTTTAGCCTTATTTGTTAGGGAAGGATACCGAACCTCTCAAGATCAGCAGCAGATTATGAATGAACGAATCAGAGAATATGAAAATCAAGGAAATTCAAAACGATGGGCAACAAAAATGGCAGAAAAATATGTAGCAATTCCGGGAACCAGTGAGCATCAACTTGGATTAAGCATAGATATCAATGCAGATCAGACAAAATGCTCATCAGAAAAAGTATACAGTTGGCTTGATAATAATGCATATAAATACGGCTTTATCAAGCGTTATCCATCCAACAAATCTTATATCACAGGAATTCACAATGAACCGTGGCATTACAGATATGTTGGAAAAGAAGCGGCTGCAACGATGAAAAACCAGAATCTTTGTCTGGAAGAATATTTAAAAAAATATAAATAATCAAACTGTCTTTTCTACAAGAATCAGAGTTATACTTTATAGAAACAATACGAGGAGGAAAAGAAAATGGATGCGGATTTTCTGTTAATACAGAAAATTAAAAAAGGGAATGAACAATCCATGGATCAGTTTGTATTGAAATATTACCCTAAAATCTATCAGTATTGTTTGCTGCATGTCAGAGATCATGGTTATGCCGAAGATCTGACGCAGGAAACATTTTTGAAGTTTTTTCAGGCATTTGAACGGTACAAACATTATGGCAAAGCTTTAAATTACCTATATGTGATTGCAGGAAATCTATGCAAAGACCATTTCAGGAAAGAGGGTAGGATTGAAATATCAGAATTGCCAGAAGAAATTCCAATAGAGCATATGAGACAGGTGGAAAAAAGAGTTGAGATATATGATGCACTAGATAAGCTTCCAAATGAGATAAAAGAAGTGGTGCTCTTATTCTTTTTTCAGGGAATCAGTCAGAAAGAGATTGCCAGAATGATGGACATTAAAGTATCTCTTGTAAAATACCGGGTCAGCCGGGCAAAAAAACTGCTGGCAGAATATCTGGGGGAAGGAGAATAAAGGCAGATGAAGAAAAAATATGAGACAAAAATAAAAGATTACACGAAAGATATCGAGCAAAATATAAATCAGGAAGCGGTCTTACAGACGATAAAAAAATGCAAAAAAACCTTTGTGCAGGCAGAAGATTATCCACTTTCTTATATGGAATTTTTATATGATCAGATGCATTTTATACAGAAACGATGGTGGATCTTGCAAGGGTGTCTGTTAGTTGTTTTATGGATTTTTCTAAATGATGCAGCAGACATTTATGAAATGCAGAGATTAATGGGAGCAGGAGCTTGTCTGTTTGCAATATTTCTTGTGCCGGAGATTTGGAAGAACCGAAGAAATCAGGCAATGGAGATCGAAGGGGCAACATATTATTCACTGCGGCAAGTTTGTATGGCAAGAATTCTGCTGTTTGGATTTATGGATTTGCTCATCGTAACAGCCTTTGCGGTAAGTGTAGTATTTACGGTAAGAATTTCAGTGCAAATGTTTGCTGTGAATTTTCTTATTCCATTTAATGTGACAGGAGCAATCTGTTTTCGGTTCTTATATTGTAAACGAAGCGAAAGTGAATATCTGGCGGCAGCAGGATGTTTTCTGTTTATGATCCTGTGGGTATTTATCATTTCCAGAGAAGAAATTTATTGTAAGATTTCAGGAGCGGTCTGGTGTGCCGCATTGATTTTATCGATCATGTATTTGATTTATGTGGTCAAAAGATCACAAAGTTTTTATGGGAAAATCTATGAGGTGTAAGGATGATAAGTTTGAAATATAGGTTATGTGAGGTGCAAGGACAATGGAATTAAGTATTAACAACGTGACAAAACAATTTAAAGATAAAAAGGCTGTGAATGATATCTCATTTTCAATGGGAAATGGTGTTTATGGGTTGCTTGGAGTCAATGGTGCGGGGAAAACAACGTTGATGAGAATGTTATGTACACTGACAACACCAGGCTGTGGAACAATCACATGGGATGGAAAAGATATCTTTAAGATGGGAGCTTCATATCGCCAGATTCTTGGATATCTGCCACAGGATTTTGGGTATTATCCATATCTGACAATTTATGATTATATGATGTACATTGCATCCATCAAAGGAATCCGACCGGCGGTAGCGAAAAAACGGACAAATGAACTATTAAAACAGGTAGGATTATCTGATCAGAGAAAGCAGAAAATGAGAAATCTGTCAGGCGGAATGGTACGAAGAGTCGGGATTGCGCAGGCAATGTTAAATGATCCCAAAATCCTGATTTTAGATGAACCAACCGCAGGACTTGACCCGAATGAGAGAATCCGTTTCCGGAACCTGATCAGTGAATTGGCCGAAGAACGACTGGTATTATTATCAACGCATATCGTTTCCGATGTAGAATTTATCGCAAATAAGATTGTTTTGATGAAAGAGGGACAATGCTGTTTTAAAGGAACATCGGACGAAGTGATCGCATCCATGGATAAGAAGGTTTACTGTTTTGTGGCACTAAGAGAACAAGTAGATCATTATATGAGAAATTATCTTGTTGCAAATGTAAAAACATTCGGATCGAATGCAGAACTTAGAATTCTCTCAGATCATGAACCGGTCAAAGGGGCATGCGTTGAGGAAGCAACACTGGAAGATGCATTTTTAAACTACTTTGGAGAGAGGGCTGGTGAAAGTCATGCTTAAATATGAGTTAAAAAGAATTTTTACAAAGCGGCTGAATCGTGTGTTGATAACGATCGGACTTGCACTTTCTGTGATTTTAAGTTTCCTTGCAGCAACCAGTAATCGATTCGTTTCACCGCAAGGACATTTAGAAACAGGAATTTCAGCGACAAGAAAAGTTGTTGCAGACAAGAATCGAAATAAAGGGCTTATGACACCCAAAAGAATATCAGAACTTATCACACAGGATCAGAGAGCATTTCGTGAATACAAAGATAAAGGTGAAAGCGACAAAATTTATGGAACCAGCATACAGCAATATTTGGACGTGGAACAGCTTGTCAGCTATATTTTAACAGGAAATGAAGATTACAATCCATCGATATATTTGGATGTAAATCCAAAGAAACTTTTAAATATTTATAAGATCCGTGAAGCAAAAATCCAGAAACTAATCAGGCAAAATGGAAAGACAGAAGAACAGAGAAAATATCTAAAAGCACAATACGATAAGATTTCCACTCCATACCAATACGAAGCACCAGATTCATGGGATACGATGCAATTATATGTTGTGACATATTCCATTATTCTGGCAGTACTTATGGGAGTTTTAGCTTCAGGAATTTTTTCAGAAGAAATCACACTGAAAGCAGATGCAATATTCTTTTCATCCAAATACGGAAGAAACAAAGCCATAAAAATAAAGATCATTGCCGGACTGCTCACATCAGCCGGAATCTATTGGATCGGGATGTGCCTGTTTACCGTAATATCACTTGCCTTGATGGGAACTAGCGGGTCACATACATTAATGAGTATGTTAAATAGCTATACGATCTATAATGTTACATATGGACAGGCATTTTACATTATGATGTTCGCAGGATATATAGCAAATCTGCTGGCAACAACAGTGTCTATGCTTGTATCTGCGATTATGGGAAGTCCAAATATTGCGATCTGTATTCCATTTTTCTTTTTCTGTATTATGCCGTTTATAGGAAGACTTGGTGGAAGCAAAGGAATCTTTTTGCTGACACCGGATCAGCTGAATAATTTACAGGAGATTATGAAAGTGAATCATATTTACCAGATCGGTGGATTTGTGACGAATCAGCTGGCTTTGATCTTGATGATATATGTGGTTGTAAATTTAGTTTTGATACCAGTGATTTATTCGGTATATAAAAGAAAATCATAAACTGGCACCATTAAAAATAAAAAAACTGGCTATTTTAAAAATGCCAATAACACGATAAATTATAACACAATAAAGGAACGCAGCGTACTTGAAAAACTATATATAACGTAAAAAATCAGAAAGTGAGGAATGCAAAATGAAAGAAAATAAAGTACAGTTTATTGCAGTAACAGCAATGGCAGTTGCATTAACTTATGTGTTTACAGCATTTGTTAACGTAAGATTACCGATCGCAGCCAATGGAGGTCTGATCCATTTAGGAAATGTCCCTCTATTTATTATGGCAATTTTATTCGGTAAGAAAACAGGGGCTATTGCTGGTGGAGTTGGAATGGGATTATTTGACCTGTTGTCAGGATGGACAGCGTGGGCACCATTTACATTTATTATCGTAGGAATCATGGGATATGTTGTCGGAGCTATGACAGAGAAACATGACCAGTATGGATGGAAAGTTGCAGCAATCTTTGCAGCATTTGTAATTAAGATCGTTGGATATTATATTGCAGAGATCATTCTTTATGGAAACTTTATTGCACCAATCAGTTCCGTACCAGGAAATGTCGTACAGATCGCTGTAGCAGCAGTTGTTGTTTTGATCGTGATCGAACCAATTGAAATTGCAGTTAAGAAAATTGGAATTACACAGTTCGCATAATAAAATGATATAATGATACCGGGATTGCCAAAGCATTTTCTATGCAGTGATTCCGGTATATTAGATTATAAAAATAAAAAAGAAAGTGAGTGACGGATATGAGTAAATACAAGATTATGACACCAGGACCTGTTCAGGTGCCAGAAAATGTAAGACTGGCGAGAAGCCTTTCTACAACGAATGCAGATTTGGATCCGCAATTCTATGATGAATACAAGGAAACCTGTGAGCTGATCAGTGAGCTGCTTCATACGAAGAATGAAACACTGATCCTAAGCGGAGAAGGAATCCTTGGTTTAGAGGCAGCATGTGCATCTATGACAGAGCCGGGAGATAGAGTTTTAATTCTTGATAATGGAATTTATGGAGCAGGATTTGCAGATTTTGTATCTATGTATGGTGGAACTCCTGTTATGTATACAAAAGATTATAAAAATGCATTTGATGTTGATGAATTAGATGTATATCTGAAGGAAGATCACGATTTTAAATATGCAACAGTTGTTCATTGTGATACTCCAAGTGGAATGTTAAATGACATTCATAAAATCTGTCCATTATTGAAATCCTATGGAATCATGACAGTTACAGATTCTGTTTCAGGAATGTTTGGAAATGAAGTCAATGTTGATAAAGCACAGATCGATATCTTATGTGGAGGATCTCAAAAAGCAGTTTCAGCGCCTCCAGGACTTACTTTCGTAACGATCAGTGATGAAGCTAAAAAAGCTATGGAAAATCGAAAAACACCAATCGCATCATTTTATTGTAATCTGACGATTTTCAAAGATTACTATAAAAATTTATGGTTCCCGTATACAATGCCGATCAGTGATATCTATGGATTGAAAGCAGCGATGGATAATATTGCAGCGGATAAAGATCTGATCAAACGTCACGCCAGAATCGCCAATGCGACAAGAAAAGCCATTGAAGCATTTGGTCTAAAATTACATTTGGAAAGTGGATTTTCAGATACGGTTACAGTATTTGATGTACCAGAAGGAATGACAGCGGATGATATTCTGGAAAGAATGAGAGAAAAACATGGAATCATGCTGGCAGGTTCTTTCGGAGAATTGGCAGGAAAAGTCATTCGAATCGGGCATATGGGTGCAAGTGCAAATGTAGGAGATATGTTAGAAGTGATGTCTGGATTGGAAGAAACATTGAGATATCTTGGATGGAAATCAGAGAATAGTTTGTTGGGAGTGTTTCATACAGAATTATGATATTAGGACATACAATAAAAGATTATAAAAGAGAAAATCTGTTGCATGATGTGATCACAGGAATCATCATCATGGCAGTATCGATTCCAATTTCTATGGGATATTCCCAGATTGCCGGATTACCTGCGGTTTATGGGCTATATGGGTCTGTATTTCCGATCATTTTATTTGCATTATTTTCTACATCTCCGCAGTTCATCTTTGGAGTGGATGCGGCACCAGCAGCGTTGGTTGGATCAGCACTTCTTGGGATGAATATACAAAGTGGTTCCCAAGAAGCACTTGCAGTTGTGCCAGTGATCACATTTTTTGTGGCATTGTGGCTGCTCGCATTTTATCTGATGCATGCAGGAAAACTTGTAAATTATATTTCAGCACCAGTTATGGGTGGATTTATTACAGGAATCTGTTCGACGATCATTTTGATGCAAGTGCCGAAATTAATGGGAGGAACAGCAGGAACTGGAGAATTATTAGAACTGTTAGAGCATATAGAAAAAACAGCAGAACAGATCAATCTTCCATCATTGATTTTAGGAATCCTATCATTAGTCATCTTGTTGGTAGCGAAAAAGATCATGCCGAAATTCCCAATGGCAGTTGTGATGATGGCAGCAGGAGCTGTTTTGACGCAGGTTCTGCCAATGAAAGAATGGGGAATCAAGACATTAGATGCCGTAGCACCAGGACTTCCTAAATGGAGTTTTCCAAATCTTATGTTAGTTCCAATGGATGAAGTGGTGACGATCAGCTTGTCAGTAGCGGTTGTTATTATGGCAGAAACACTTCTGTCAGAGAATAACTTTGCACAGAAAAATGGATATCGTATCAATGATAATCAAGAATTACTGGCTTTTGCAGTTGGGAATCTTGTGGCAGCATTGACTGGATGCTGTCCGATCAACGGATCTGTTTCAAGGACGGCGATGGGAGAACAGTATCAGGGAAAAACACAGTTAATGAGTATTGTTGCAGGATTATCTATGATCCTAGTACTGTTATTTGGAACAGGATTTATTGGATATCTGCCAGTTCCGGTATTGACGGCGATCGTAATTTCCGCACTTCTGGGAGCGACAGAATTTGAACTGGCGGTAAAACTGTGGAAAGTCAGCCGCACAGAATGTTTTATTTTCTGGGGTGCATTTATTGGGGTATTGTTACTTGGAACGATCAATGGTGTATTGATCGGAATTATCTTATCTTTTGCAGAAATGGTGATACGATCATCAAAACCAGCAAGTTGTTTTCTGGGAATTCAGCCAGGACATAAGCATTTTCGTGATTTAGCTGAGAGTAGTCAGATTCACGAGATTGAAGGTGTGTTGATCTATCGTTTCAGCAGCAATTTGTTTTTTGCAAATGCAGGAGTGTTGCAGCAGGATATTGAGCAGGAACTTGAACGCAGAGGAAATATCAAAGCAGTGATCCTTGATGCCAGCGGAATTGGAAGTATGGATATCACGGCAGCAGACCGCATTGAGATTCTTTATAAGTCATTGAAAGAGCAAGGAATAAGATTTTATATCACAGAGCATATCGCAGATTTAAATGAGCAGATGAGAAAGCTTGGAATCGGATATCTGATCGAAGAAGGATGTGTCAGAAGGACGATTTATATTGCGTTGAAAGATATGGGGATCAAACGTCCGTATCCATTAGAAGGCGGAGTTGATAATGAAGAACGCAGTGCATCAAGAAAACGTGTAGATAACCGTATGCAGGAATTTGTCTGGGCATTTGGTTCTGACACGGAAGATCAGATTGAGAGGCAGATTACAAATCAGATTAAGCAGTTAAAGCAAAATGGAGATGTAGAAAAGCTGTTACATGGAAGCTGGTCACATATGGAAGCTTTTGACGAAGATGAATGGTTAGAACATCTGGAAGAACATCTAAAAGAGATCGTAAATATTTCTGGAAAAGATGAAAGAACTCTGGCGGCACGTTTTGAGGAACATCGAAGGGAAATTCATGAACGTATTATGAAAGAACATCCAGAACTTGCACAGAGATTTAAAGAGCGAAGACATCGTTTGGATGAACATTTGAAAGAACGACGGCCGGAAGTTTATGATCTGGTTGTCAGTTTGAGAGAATTAGAGAAACGAAAAGATATGGAATAAAAAAGATGAGTGCTATCAGTAGTAGATGCTGATAACACTCGTTTTTTGTGTATGCTGATTTTTATAATGCAATCTAAATTTATTTATGTCAAAATTATATCATAAATATATCGGAAAAAGTTAAAAATAAGAGATGAATACAGAAATAAAAGTACCAACAAAAACGGCAAGCAATGCCCCAGTCAATGTATATCGAATCTTTTTTATTCCAACCACAGAATAATACACGGATAATGTATAAAAACAAGTTTCTGTTGAACTAAGGATCACAGAAGACATAAACCCAGCCAAAGAATCCGGCCCGGAAGTTTTATAAATATCAAGTAGGAATCCAGTTGCAGCGGAAGAAGAAAAAAGTTTTGCAAAGATCACGGGTAAAACTTCTTTAGGAATCTTTAATAGTTTTCCCATAGGAGTCAGAAAACGAACGATCAGATCCAAGGCTCCAGAAGAACGAAAGATCTGAATCGCAAAAAACAAAGCGATCAGAGTTGGGGCAATCTCAAGAACAATTTTAAATCCATCCATGACACCTTCAAGAAAAGGGGTATAGATATCCTTCCGCTTTAGGGTTCCATATAAAACAAGTATAAATATGAACAAAGGAATGACAAGATTTGCAAGAAATGTGATCATCGTTTTCGGTCCTTCCATTTGATATAGATAACAGCAACGATCGTGGAACCTAAAGTAGCGATAAGTCCTGGAATTAAGATCTTAGATGGATTGACAGAGCCATATTGGCTTCGGTAGGCAATGATATTGATCGGAATCAATTGCAGAGATGATATATTAAGAATTAGGAACGAACACATTTCATTTGTTGCGGTGTTTTTGTCAGGGTTATCTTTTTGTAATTCTTCCATAGCTTTTAATCCGGAAGGAGTTGCAGCCCAACCAAGACCTAATATATTTGCGACAATATTTGTACTGATATATTCTTTCGCTTTATGATTTTTCAGATTTGGAAATAAGAAAGTCAGAAAAGGGGTTAACAGCTTTTGAAGTTGTGTAGTAATTCCAAGAGACAGAGCAATGTTCATGAGTCCAGACCATAACCCAACAATTCCAAACATTAGAATACAGAGTTCCACAGCCTCTTTGGAAGAAGAAAGAATGGTATCAGAAAGTGTTGTGATCTTTCCATTAAAACTGCTGACAATGAGTCCTGCAAGGATCATAAAACACCAGATCTTATTCATCATAAAATATACCTCAAAACCCCTTTATCATAAGATATTCAAAAAAAATGAAAAAAATTCAAAAAAACACTTGCAATTTATAAAAAGTGGTGGTATAGTATTACTTGTCGCTGAGGAAAACACAACACAGCGAACAAGATATGCGGGTGTAGTTCAATGGTAGAACTCCAGCCTTCCAAGCTGATCACGTGGGTTCGATTCCCATCACCCGCTTGGTATTTATTTAAGGATATATTCGAGAGGATATATCCTTTTTTTCATTTTACAGGAAAGAACTATAAACAATAGCTAGATATGAGGGAAAATATGATAGAAGAAGAAAAGAATCAGTTTGCAGTTTTGATTGATGCAGATAATATCAGTCCAAAATATGCACCAATCATTTTTCAGGAGCTAGAAGCCTACGGATTTCCGTCTTGTCGAAGAATTTATGGGAACTGGTCCAAAGCAAATGGATGGAGCGAAGAATTATTACTAGAATATTCTATTATTCCTGTGCAGCAATTTTCTTATACTTCAGGTAAAAATGCAACAGACATGGCAATGGTCATTGATGCAATGGATCTGCTATATGGAAAGAAAGTAGACGGATTCTGCATTGTTACGAGTGACAGTGATTTTACAAGACTTGCAATGAGACTTCGAGAAGAGCATATGTATGTGATCGGAATGGGGGAATCCAAGACACCTGTGGCACTGACAAGAGCGTGTAACAAATTTATTCATCTAAATCTGATTTATGAAGCGGACAGAGGTAAAGAAGAGGATATGGAAAGTGATGAAATAGAGAATGTTACATCACTGGATGAGATTTCATATACGATCGCAGATATTATCAGTGAAAATGGGAACGCACCAGTAGATTTAGGAAAGATTGGAAATCGATTAAATGCAAAATATTCAGATTTTGATGTGCGAAATTATGGATATACAAAGCTGAGTGTTTTAATTGATGAAGAGATGGATAATTTTATGCTTGTGCAGGAAGATACAAACTGTTATGTTGAATTTAAAGAACTGACAAGCAGAGAAACGATTGAAGAAGAAGTGATTCATTTTGTAAAGAAAAATGGCGGATCTTTAGATAATCTTTCTGCGGTAACGCTAGAATTAAAAGATAAACACAGTGGATTTAATATCAAAGATTATGGTTACAGTCGTATGTCAAGTTTCTTACGAAGCATCCGTTGTCTTACGGTCAACGGGAATACAGTCAGATTAAAGAAACGAAGAGAAAAGGGGGAGAGACGATGATATTTGACACACATGCACATTATGATGACAAACAGTTTGATCAAGACAGAGAAGAACTGTTAGCATCTATGAAGGACAACGGAATAGGCACGATCGTTGATGTCGGATCGAATATGGAAACGTCTACATGGATCGTAGAAGCAGTGAAACGATATCCGATGATGTATGGAGCAGTTGGTGTTCATCCAAGTGATACGGCAGAATTGAAAGAGTCAGATATCAATACACTAAAGAAATATGCAGCAATGGATCGAATTCTTGCGATCGGAGAGATCGGGCTTGATTATTACTGGGATGAACCAGAACGCAGCATTCAGAAGAAATGGTTTGAAGCACAGATCGAACTTGCAAGAGATGTAAAATTACCGATCATTATTCACAGCAGGGACGCAGCAAAGGATACTTATGATATAATGAAAGCGTTACATGCAGAAGAAATCGGAGGGGTGGTTCACTGTTTTTCTTATTCAAAAGAGATGGCAAGACAATTCCTTGATATGGGATTTTATATTGGAATCGGTGGCGTTGTAACATTTAAGAATGCAAAGACATTAAGGGAAGTTGCAGCTTATACACCGTTAGACAGAATCGTATTAGAGACAGATTGCCCATATCTGTCACCAGAACCCAATAGAGGCAAGAGAAATTCTTCACTGAATTTAAATTATGTAGCAGAAGCGCTCAGTCAGATCAAAGGGATCAACAAGGAAGAGCTGATCGCAGTCACTGAAGAAAATGCAAGACAATTGTATCGTATGAAAGAGGTATAAAGAGTGAAGCTTGGAAATCCAAAAAATACAATAGAAGTAATTCAGAAATATGATTTTGATTTTCAGAAAAAGTTTGGACAGAACTTTCTGATTGATGAACGTGTTCTTGAGAAGATCATTTCTGCAGCAGAAGTGAACAAAGATGATTTCGTGTTAGAGATCGGACCAGGAATTGGAACAATGACACAGTATCTTGCAGAAAATGCGAGAGAGGTCATGGCAGTTGAGATTGATAAGAATCTGATTCCGATTCTTTCAGACACATTAAGTGCATATGATAATGTGTCCATTTTGAATGCAGATATTTTGAAAGTCGATATTGCGAAGATCGTAGAAGAGAAAAATGGTGGGAAACCAGTGAAGGTTGTGGCGAATCTCCCATATTACATTACAACCCCGATCATCATGGGATTGTTTGAAAGTCATGTGCCGATCGACAGTATTACTGTCATGGTACAGAAAGAAGTTGCAGACCGTATGCAGTCAGGTCCGGGAACAAAAGACTATGGTGCATTATCACTCGCAGTGCAGTACTATGCAGAACCATATGTGGTAGCGAATGTGCCGCCAAACTGCTTTATGCCAAGACCAAAAGTTGGATCTGCAGTCATCCGTCTTACGAAATACAAAGACGCACCGATCAAGGTTACAAATGAGAAATTATTATTCCAGTTAATTCGTGCATCTTTTAACCAGAGAAGAAAAACTCTCCAGAATGGAATTAAAAATTTCGGAGGCTTAAACTTCTCCAAAGAACAGGTAGCACAGGCATTAGAAGAGATGGAATTACCTGCATCTGTTCGTGGAGAAGCATTAACCTTAGAACAGTTTGCACAGTTAAGTAACATCTTAGACCGGTAAGATAAAATAACCAAAATTTCCAGTTTTATGTGGTTTTAGCGGCACCGTGATAAAAGTCTTAAAACCAAATAAACGGGAGATAAAAGCTTTTTCGTTATCAAAGATTCCAGGAATTCCAAGATAACGTTGGCCGCTGTCTTGATCTTTCGCGAGCATTAAGTGGCCGAAATTCCCATAATTTAAAAGGAGAAAACCATTTGTCTTTATGTTGTCATCAAGATCAGGAATCTGATCAAGATCTTCTAGTCCGATCTTAATGCTAGGATCAAGGCTATAAGAAGGAGGCATGGGCAAGGTGGGATACTCCTTCCAGTCGAAGCCCTTTGGTGGATTTGGATGTGTGAATTCTTTCGCATCCTTTTCTAATTGAAGGGCTTCAATGTACTCTGAGAGACTGGATGTAGGAGAAGCTTCAGTTTCAGAAAGTGTTTCGGTTTCAGGCGAAGGTTCTGGAGGTACCGTTTTTTCAGTATTCTCATTTTTATTTTCAGCAGACTCCACAGGTACAAAACTTCGTATAATGATCGGATGATCTTTCCACTGCGATCCAAAGAAATGATCATTCGAATAATACAGCAAGAATCCATCCATTTTATCAAAATCATCGATCAAAGGATATGTGTTTTTAAATTCAATGATCGCATCATTTCGCTTGACCGTATCAAGATAAATCCCATTCATAGCACCCTGATGAAAATAATAAAAATAAATTTTGTATTCTAATGCCTGTTCATTTGTTTTTACATGGAAATAGACCCTCAGACGGTTTTGGCGTTTTTCTATTTTGGCAAAACCGACATTGGAACCCTTGATTCCATGGTGATATTCATACAGATAAGATACAATACGTTGATAATCTGACAATCGTGTACTCTCTTTTTGCTTCATTCTATGTTATAATAAAGAAAAATATGACATAGATATAAGGGGTAAGAGTAAGTGACACAAGAAGAAAAATACATGAAAGAAGCAATCAAACAAGCAAAGAAAGCGGCAGTGATCGGAGATGTTCCAATTGGATGTGTGATCGTTGAAGACGATAAGATCATTGCAAGAGCTTATAACCAGCGCAATAAGAAGAAGACAACATTGGCACATGCAGAACTTCTTGCGATTCAGAAAGCAAGTAAGAAAGTTAATGATTGGAGACTGGAAGATTGTACCATGTATATCACATTGGAACCATGCCAGATGTGCGCAGGAGCTATCGTACAGGCACGAATTCCCAAAGTTGTGATCGGAGCGATGAATCCAAAGGCGGGCTGTGCAGGATCTGTATTGAATATTTTACAGATTGACAAATTTAATCACCAAGTAGAGATAGAACATGGTATATTAGAGGAAGAGTGCAGTCAGATGCTGTCTGATTTTTTTAAAGAATTAAGAAGAAGGAAGAAGGGGGACAAGGAACATGGAAAGGATTAAGAAGCTTATTGTAGTTATTTTATGTGTCGGCATGATAAGTTCTTTAAATATTTCTTTTATCTATGCCTCACAGTCTAATGGATATCATCCATTGAATATTAAGATTGAATCTCCAGATGTGCCCAAAACTGTAACGCCAAAGAGGAATGCCAGATCATTGGATTCATATTACAGTTCATCAGAACTTGGACAGGTAACATCAGTGAAAGATCAGGGGAACACAGAATTATGCTGGGCGTTTGGGATTACATCGATGGGAGAGACTTCTCTGATCAAACAAGGAATCGCAAGTACGAATATAGATTTTTCGGAGAAACATTTTGGATATTTTATGTACAATCGAAAAAACGATATATTAAATAATACCAAAGGGGACAAAACAAAAGTTTCAGGAGATTGGAGATATGCGGGTGGCAATTCACTGCTTGCAATGTTGTCGCTAACAGGATGGTATGGTCTTGCAAAAGAAAATATTGCACCATTTAATACAGGAAAATGGAGATTATCTGATTCTGTAGGACAAAAAGACAGTGCAATTCTGAAGAATGGATTTTTCCTTGGAGATACACCGCAAGCAGCGGTAGTAAAATCCTATATCATAGGATATGGTTCCGTAGTTATGGCGTACCATGCACCCGAAGAGACATGGGAAGAAACAGCCTATTACGGAAAGAATCATGAGGCATACAACTGCAATAGTGCCAGACAGACAGCAAATCATATTGTTGCGATCGTTGGATGGGATGATAGTTATAGCAGAGATAATTTTAACAGTGGATCCAGACCGTCCAGAGATGGAGCATGGATCGTAAAAAACAGTTGGGGAAATCAAGAAGGAAGTAACGGATATACCTATATTTCTTATGAAGATAAATCTCTTTGTGAATTTGTTGCAGGGCAATTTGTGAAAGCCTCAGAGTATAAATACAATTATTTCTATGATGGTTCAGCGAATCCTGGAATTTTAAAACTAAAAAAAGGACAAAAGTTCGCAAATGTATTTACAGCGAAAAAAGGAAGTGCAAAGAAGAAAGAACTGATCAAAGCAGTGAATCTGGTAACTTGGTCTGCAAAGGTCAAATACAGTATACAGATTTATAGAAATCCTAAAGATGGAAGACCAACAAGTGGAACAAAGATGTTAAAACGTCCGGTAACAGGAACGATCAGAGAGGCCGGAACGCATACGATCGATCTTTCAAGAAAAGCAGAGGTTCTGAGAGGAGACAAGTTTGCAGTTGTAGTAAAATTAAGATCTTCTGGCAAGATTGGTTTTGATGAAAATGATGATTACCATTGGGTATCTTTTGTTAATAAAACAAAAAAAGGACAGAGTTATCTTTATGATCATAGAAAATGGAATGATCTGAACCCAGATCATGCAACGGTGCGTTTAAAGGCATATACAGTAATGCAGCCAGTAAACAAGATTCATTTGAGATATTGTAAGGCGGATTCTAAAAATAAGAATCCAAAGGGAATCGTATTATATTACAAAGGAAAGCATTTAAAAAAGAATAAAGATTACAAGATCGTCAAAAAAGAAGGTCACAAATATGTGATCGTAAAAGGAAGAGGAAGATATCGGGGAACGAAAAAAATTTATCTAAAAACCAAATAAGAATAACTATTGACCAAAAGAAAAGTATTTAGTATAATCAAATATGCATCTTGCAAAAGATGCCAAAGATAATCAAGTCATAAAGCTTCCGTGCTAGCCGGGGAGGTAGCGGCACCCTATTTCTGCAATCCGCTATAGCAGAGGTGATGGTTTGCTTCGGGCTGTTTTCTGTAGAGCTGCCCTCTACAAGTGGCGTTGATATCTGGGTCTCACGCAATAGGAATCCATGAACCGTGTCAGGTTGGGAACAAAGCAGCACTAAGTGGAACCTTCTATGTGCCGTGAGGGTGCCTGGGTTGAGTTAACTATAGAGGTAACGTCTGTGGAAGATAGCACAACGCATTCCGCACGGATTTTTTTTACCCATTTTTAGGTATTTAAGAACTTACTACTCGGATTGTATGCTATTGAATACAAAGTGAAACAGTGATAGAATAGGAATAGCAAACATGGTAAGGAGTGAGACATATGAGAGAATTAGAATTACCTGATGTACAAGATGTAATGCTTGAATACCGAAAGATCAAATTATTATATCGTTCTGCATTAAAAGAGATCGGAACGAAATTAGAGATATTAAATGATGAGTTTAAACTTGTGCACCAGTACAATCCGATTGAACATATCGAATCAAGATTAAAAACAGATGAGAGTATCACAAGAAAGCTGATACGTAAAGGAAAAGAGATCACAGTAGAGAATATCCAGAAATATATTGACGATATCGCTGGGGTCAGGGTTATTTGTTCTTTTACACCAGACATTTATCGAATCGTAGATATGATCTCATCACAAGATGATATAGAAGTACTAAAGACAAAGGATTATATGTTGAATCCCAAGGTCAATGGATACAGAAGCTACCATCTGATCGTAAGAGTACCAATCTTTTTATCTGACAGAGTGGTACCTACCAAAGTAGAGATTCAGATCAGAACGGTTGCAATGGACTTTTGGGCATCTCTGGAGCATAAGATTTATTATAAATACGAGGGCAATACACCAGAATACATTAAGAAAGAATTGAAGGAGTGTGCAGATCTTGTGACGTTTTTAGACAGCAAGATGTTGGCAATCAATGAAGAAGTGAGAAGTATTCGGGAAGAAAATAAAGAATAGGACATGCAATATTTTCTCTAAATGATCATAAGATATGATTGATAGAGAAAAAGGAGCAGGAAGATGGCAGACAGAGATGGTTTAGGAGATCTTCCATTATTTGATACTGAAGTAAGACCAGTCAGAGAATTTGTAGCACAGGAACAGAGGCAGGAAGACGATTATCAGTATATTACGAGAATGTATTCTGCACTGGCCAGACAGATTCTGGATCTGATCGAAGATATTTGTGATCAGATGGAATATGAGGGCAGCAGGATGTTTGATGAATATATGGATCGAACGATGCTGCTTGCTATGGCGGATAAGATTTATGATAAGATCGATCATCAAGAGAAGCAAGATTGTCAGAAGAAAGAACAATTATTATATCAGATGATCCTTTCGCTGCTTGGAGGAGAGATTTATCATAGAAGATGCCGTTATCGAAGAAAACGAAATATGTTCAAAGCATAAAAAGAAAGAGCCGGGAGAAATCCTGGTTTTTTTCTTGTTTCATAGGGAATCACTATGAAATCCGCTATAAAATGAAAAACATACATCTTAAACATTTCTTAAAAAGGTTGTATTCATATACAAAAACAGATAAAATGTACATTATAAGGCTTCACGGAATTAGGAAAAGGAGAAAGTAATGAAGCAAAGTAAAGTGATACAGATTTCAGTATTTGGAATTCTATTTTTAATTTCATTATTTATCTGGAATTATATGTTAGTTGGAAGAAATAACAAAGGGGTTACAGAAACTAGTCAAGCAACAATCCCTTTATTAACAGTGTCTGCAGATGGAAAGAATATTAACCAGTTGCATGGGTATCAGGGAAGTGTTGATGCATCCTTGATCCGTGACAGTATCACACCAATTTATGAGAATGAAGTAAAAGTAATGCTGACATATGCAAAATCTGATGTCAGTGTCGTGTCATATAAGATTTATGATACAGATAATAAAACAATCCTTGGAAATGGTGATACAGCATTTCATAAAGTCAAAGGAAAAAAGACGGCAAACATTAAGATTAAAGAACGTCTGGAAAATGGAAAAACATATCTAATGGAATTGTCAGTGAAACAAAATGACAAAACGATCCGTTATTTTACACGTGTGATTTATGGAACTAGTTTTCATTTAAAAGAATGTTTGGATTTTGCACAGAAATTCCATGATGCAGCATTGACAGAAGGTAATACAGAGTTTATCAGTCAGTATTTAGAAACGGTAGAGGGAACAACATCGAATAATCTGGCGAATGTTGACTTGAAATCGACACAGGAAGCGGTATCTTATGCAACATTAAAACCACAGGTTGAAAGTGTATATCCTGCAACCGTAAAAGAAATTTCTGAAAATGTAACGTCACTGGAGCTGAGATATATTCTTTCAGCAGAGAATACGGATGGAACAAAACAGTATTATCAGGCAACAGAATATTTCAGGGTTCGCTATGCAAAGGACAGAATGTATCTGTTGAATTATGAACGTAATATGGAAGCATACATGCGATACGATACGATCGACCGCAGCAATAATCGTATTTTATTAGGAATCGGAAGCAGTCAGAAACAGTTGATCAGTAAAAATGGCGGAAAGAAAGCAGCATTCGTTGTTCAAGATGAATTGTGGTATTATGACTATCAGAAGTCTAACATGTACAAAGTATTTTCTTTTGAAGGAGAAGATTATCGTGACAGTCGCAACAACTATCAAAAGCATGCGATTCAGATCATGAAGATGAAGAATAATGGAGATATAGCATTCTTGGTTTATGGATATATGAATCGAGGAAAACATGAAGGAGAGAATGGTATTTCTGTTTATCAGTATACTGCGTCAGACCAGAAGATTGAGGAACTAGGCTTTATCCCAACACAGATTCAGTATGATATGATGAAAAATGACATTAAAAAAGGTGCATTTTTAAGTGGTAGTGAACAGTTTTATTTCTATTTGGATGGAGCGGTTTATCAGGTAGATCTTGACTCTGGAAAGAGTAAGATTCTGGCAAAGAACATTACAGATGATATGACAGTTATCTCTGAGAATGGAATGCTTGCATTGAATCAGTCAAAGAATAAGATGAAAGTTGTGGATCTTTCTACACAGAAAACAGAAGTGATCACATGCAAAGATGATCAGGTACTGCGTCCAATTGGATTTATAGAGAAAGATTTTATCTATGGAGTTGGAAATAAAAAAGAAGTTGTAAGGAATAAAGATGGTTCTTATATGTATCCATTGACAAATGTATATATAAGAAACAATAAAAAGATTGTAAAAGAGTATGGAGAAGATGGCACTTATATTACGAACACAAGTGTAGACGGAACAACGATCGCATTGACACATTCTAAGAAGAGTGGAAATGGATATAAGAAGATTAATGTAAGTTATATTCGTTACAAAGATAAACAGGAGAGTAAGGCAGTTTTAGAGTACGGATATACAGGAACAAGATTGAATCAGCTATATCTTGCATTCCCGGATGATGTTTATATTCAGACAAGACCAAATTATCTTTCTACAAATGTTGAGGAACAGGAAGATGAGATAAAGATCAAATTTGCTGTAAATGATAATAAATATAGAGATGCATTTGTCTATACAGGCGGTAAGTTGTCAGGAATTTACAGTAATCTGAAAGAAGCTATCAAGGTCGCCAAGCAAGGCGGAGGAGTTGTTGTAAATTATCATCAGATGTATCTGTGGGAGAAAGGTGTTGCACAGAATTATGGAAAAGGATCTAATATTCCGATGATCAAAGCAGAGAATAAAGATGAGACAGATATTGCATGTATTCTGATGATGGCAAGGTCAGAAGGAATCAAGATTTCCTATGATAAGATCAAGAAGATGTCAGGCAGCACATATGATAAATTATTTAAAGTGTTCAATAAGCGTGCAGTTAATTATTCTGACTGTAGCATAGAGGATCTTGTTTATGCAATAAGTAAGGGAAGATCTTTTATGGCACAGAGAAAGAATGGCACATATGTATTAGTTATGAGTTATAATCAGACGGATTTAAGATATTATGATCCGACAAATGGAAAGTCTGTAAAAGCAAATCGCAAGAAGCTTGAGAGTGAATTTAAACAGGCAGGAAGCGTTTATTACGGATATGCCAATTAGATTTTGTCTTTAGAGTGCGAACTATGTCGAGACAAAAATTTTAGTTATGATATATTTTATGTTAAAATTAAGATATATATCTGGAGATGATCCGGAAAATGAGAACAGTAAAAACAAACGAAAGGTGAAAGGAATATGGCTGAAGAAACAAAGGAAACAAAAAAGATTATTCCCGAAAGCAAGAAAAAGCATAAAAAGAAACATAAAAAGAAAAAAGTTCTTTTGAAAGTTTCTGTTGTCTTTTTGTTGTTGGTCGTAATCGGCTGGTTTACTTTTGGGGCAAAGGTTATGAAGCTTAGAAGTGAAGCCAAGAAACTCGTTGCTCAGTCGAGTGAGGATACATTTAAGGCATCACAGACAAGTATTGTATATGACACCAACGGAAAACAGTTACTGAAGTTTAAAGGTGAAAAAGATGTATATTATCTGAAGTACAAGGAGCTTCCGGTTTATGTCATAGCTGCAGTAATTTCTGTCGAAGACAAGAATTTCTATAAACACAGTGGTGTGGATTACAAAGGAATCTCAAGAGCTGCGGTAAGTTATGTGGTACACAAAGGAAGGATCACACAGGGGGGAAGTACTCTGACGCAGCAGCTTGCGAAGACTGTCTTTTTGAATCGTCAGAAGACATGGAAGAGAAAAGTTAAAGAGATCTTTATGGCAGTAGAATTAGAGAAGAAATACTCCAAGGAGCAGATTCTTGAGTTCTATCTGAACAATGTTTATTATGCGAATGGTTATTATGGAATTCAGGCAGCAAGTCAAGGATATTTCCGTAAGGATGCGAAGAATCTGACAATGTCAGAAGCAGCATTTTTATCTGCGATTCCAAATAATCCAACAATCTATGATCCACGTACAAATAAAGAAAATACGATCAAGCGTAGAAATAAGATCCTAAAGGATATGTACGAGCAGAAACTGATCCGTAAAGATCAGTATGAAGAAGCGATCAATGAAGAAATCAAAGTAAAGAATGCGCAGAAGAGTAAGACAGAGAAGAAGAATTACGTAGAAACATATGTCATTCATTGTGCGACAAAAGAGATCATGAAACAGAAGGGATTTGAATTCAAATACGATTTCAGTTCGACTTCAGAGAAGGAAAAATATCAGGAAGAATATGATAAGATGTATGCAGAGTGTAAGAGGACTTTATACAGTGCAGGATATCATATTTATACATCCATTGATCCAGATGTCCAGAAACAGCTGCAGAGCAGTGTAGATAATGCATTGTCTGGATATACAGAGAAAGATAAGAATGGCATTTATAAGACACAGGCATCTGGAACATGTATTGATAATGATACTGGAAAGGTTGTAGCGATCGTCGGTGGACGTGAACAGAAGAATATCGGTTATACATTAAACCGTGCGTTCCAGAGTCCAAGACAGCCAGGTAGTGCGATCAAGCCATTGCTTGTATATGCACCAGCTTTAGAACATGGATGGTCTGCAGGATCAACGGTGAATGATTCACCGATGTCAACGAAAGATAAGCATCGTGTAAGAAACTCTCACGGTTCTTATTCTGGACAGATTTCACTTCGAAGAGCCGTTCAGAAATCAAGTAACGTTGCAACAATGCGGATTTATGAGCAGTTGACACCAAAGACCTGTTTAAAATATTTGGAAGAGATGAATTTTAAATATTTGACAGATTCTGATTATAAGTATTATACGACATGTATTGGTGGTTTCACGAAAGGAACAACATCAGAAGAGATGGCAGCAGGATATGCTACATTGAAGAACGATGGTGTGTATAGAGAACCAACGTGTATTTCTAAGATTACAACTTCTGATGGAGATGAAGTGATGTCATCTTCCACAAAGAAGAGAAGAGTATATTCCACAAATGCAGCAAATGCAATGACAGATGTACTGAAGAGTGTTGTCACAGGTGGAACGGGTGTTGGTGCGAAGGTACCGAATGTTGATACTGCCGGTAAGACAGGTACAACAAGTCTGAATAAAGATGGATGGTTTTGTGGATATACACCTTACTATACAACAGCAGTATGGGTAGGAAGAGATGATAACAGGATTATGGAATCGTTAAGTGGAGCATCTTATCCAAAATCTATCTGGAGTAATTTCATGAATGCGATTCATTCAGAATACTCTTCTACAGATTCTATGGGTGGAAAATATACGGATTATCAGGGAGAGACTACACAGCAGACAGGAACGCAGGCAACAACAGCGACAGAGAGCAGCACAAAGGGCACAGAAGCAACTACAGCAGCACCTACGACAGCAGCGCCTACAACGGCAGCACCTACAACGGCAGCTCCTACGACAGCGGCTCCTACAACGGCAGCACCACAGCCAGAAGAATAGCCAGCAGAGAATCTGTAAAAAGAATATTGAGATAATTAAAAATCACAGGTAATTCAATACCTGTGATTTTTGTGTATAAGAAAGTTCTGCAAAAAAAGACTCCGCCATAAGACGAAGTCTTTATCTATATATTACATATTCTTCTTTTCAAGATATTCTTTGATACGTTCTGTTGGGTTTAACAGATCACTGATTGATGCATCATGATTTAATGTATCAATTAATAGTGCAACGTATTTGGATACGTCAGAAGATGCATACCAGTCACGAGATAATAATTCAGGTGTCTGATAAGTAAGATTAGTTGTGATAACCTTCTCAATAATACCTTCTTCAACTGCACGGTCAAATACTTCTAATCCATTTGTAAATAAACCAAATGTAGATAAGCAGAATACACGACGGGCATTTCTACGTTTTAATTCTTTGGCTACGTCGATCATACTTTCTCCAGAAGAAATCATGTCGTCGATGATCAGAACATCCTTACCATCTAAGGAATCACCAAGGAATTCATGTGCAACGATAGGGTTACGTCCGTCAATGACAGTAGAATAGTCACGGCGTTTATAGAACATACCAACATCAACACCAACAACGTTTGCCATGTAGATCGCACGCTGCATAGCACCTTCATCTGGGCTGATAACCATTAAATGGTCGTTGTCAAAGTGAACATCATCACACTGTTCAACTAATGATTTTACAAACTGATAAGTAGGCTGGATGTTATCAAATCCACTGATAGGGATTGCGTTCTGTACACGAGGGTCATGTGCATCGAAAGTCAGGATATTATCAACACCAAGGCTGATCAGTTCCTGAAGCATAACTGCACAGTCTAAAGATTCGCGTGTACTTCTCTTATGCTGACGGCTTTCATATAAGAAAGGCATGATAACATTAACACTCTTAGCCTTTCCAGCGGAAGCACTAATGATACGTTTTAAGTCAGCATAGTGATCGTCTGGAGACATGTGGTTTACACGTCCGCTTAAAGAGTAAGTTACGCTGTAGTTTAATACATCAACAATAATGTATAAATCCATGTCACGAACAGATTCGCGAATGATACCTTTAGCTTCTCCAGAACCAAAACGTGGGCAACTTGCATCTAAAAGATAAGTATCTCTTAAATATCCATCACAGGCAACAGAGTCTTTGAAATCTTTGTAAGTTTCAGATCTCCACTGGATGATATAGTTGTCAATTGTTTTTCCAAGTTCTTTGCATCCTTCAAGGGCAATGATTCCAAGTTTACCGTCTGGAATCTTAGTAAAGTTACGGTCAGATCGTCTCATGATACTATCTCCTTCGTATATTGTTCTATAGTTTTTTATAACATTATAAATAAGTTACGTCAAGTTCGATTTTTTGAAACGGATATCATCTCCATAGATTTTCTGCCATGAATAATTCTCAATGATCCTTGAAAAAATTCGTTCAGAATAAGTATTTCTGAATTCTTGCAGAGATAAATTTGTGGATATGATCGTTGATCTTTCCTGGATCAATCGTTCATTCAAACATTGAAATAACTGTGAGATCACAAATTTATTGATCATCTCAGTTCCAAGGTCATCAATGATCAATAGATCGCATTGAAAGATCAGGTTAGCAGATGTTTCCTGTTCCGTATCTTTTCCTTTGCCAAAGGTATGCTTTGCCAAAGTATCAAACAGCTGGAAAGCTGTCATATAGACGCAGGTAAAACCGCGGTCCATGATTTCCTTTGCAATACAATGACTTAAGAAAGTCTTCCCAACACCAGTGGAACCCTGAAATAAAATGTTGTCGTGATTTGGAAATCTGGAAATAAAGGTTTTACAGTGTTCCACGACTTTCTGGATGTTACGTCTAGGGCTTGGAAGACCTTGCTTGGTCATCTGGTCGGAATAATAATCTTCCCGGAAGGTCTGAAAATTCTCCCGTGCTAAAATCTTAGCCATATTAGAACCGGAATACAGGTGATCGATCATCGCCTGATGAAAGCAGAAACATTGTTCCTGTCCAATATATCCGGTGTCCTTACACTTCTTACAATGGTAGATCGGTTCCAGATAATCAGAAGAATACCCGGCTTCTTTTAAGAGAGCCTGTTTCTGACTGATCAGCACCTGATTCTTTATGCGGTATTCCTCTCTCAAAGCAGGATCATCACGGATGATCAGCTGCTTTCCGAGAGAAATAGAATTGGCAGTGATCTGTCGGTCAAGTTCTTTGATCTCTGGGATCGTTGTATATATATCTTTCTTGCGCTGCTCATGGAGACGGTAATTAGAAAGCCGTCTTTCCTCATACTGGCGCATGATATCCTGATAATCGTTATTTGATAATGACATAAGTTAGTTCTCCATGAGTTCGTCCGCGAACTGTTTCTGTAAAAGCTGTTGCTCTAACGCATCAAAATCATAATCACGCTGCGTAAAGTTATGCATATTGCTCTGGTTGTTATTGTTAGCGAAAGTCTTTGGTGCTTTCTGCCGGATATGGAAGTTCTTCGCATCTTCCAAAGTTACGATGTGGTTATCTTTCCAGTGCTTTAAGATCGTATCTGCATATGGGAAACTAGGTTTGTTGATCGCATTGATCGTACGATTACAAGCTTCAATGATCAGTGCAAGATCAAAACCATCAGTTTCAAGCCATCGTTTCATATATTCTTCCTGAACAGGGGCTGGATTCTGATTTAATCCAAACGCACGCATGATAGAATAATATTCCTTACGGAAATTCTTGCTGTATGCTTTCGCTTCTTCAGGAGTTTTGATATTTGCTTCGTACCAGTTGATCGCTACAGACTGCATATAACGGAAACTCTTCTTACCATTTGATACACAATGCTCTACAAGATATTCGATCAACTCACATGACATTCTAAGATCTTCATACATGTAAAGTAAAGTGTTCATATCCGTACAAGTTAATGGCTTTCCTAAGAACATCTCACATACGTAGAGAAGATAAGAAAAACGCTCATCTTCGCTCTTACGCTGAAGTTCTGCAGGAGAAAGCGTCTTCATGGCAGGAATCGGTTCAGCACCAGTGATCGTCTGATCCTTCACAGTAGTCTTAGAAGCTACTGAAGAAGTAGCTTGGGCTGGTTCTTCTTGTTTTGTAGTCTGTGTAGGAGAATGTGGATTGCCACTGACAGGGAGAAGCTCTATAAAACTGATCTCGCCGTCTTTAAGCTCCATGCGTAAGAGGGATTCTTTCTCCCAGTATTTTAACGCACGAGTAACATCACGCTCCGTAAGTTCCAGTACATCTGCAAGACAAGGAATGCTGAAGTTTGCACCGTCAGAAACCATACGCAGAAGATAAATATACACTTTGATGTATTCACCGTTCGCACGGATCATATAATTATCAACAAATGCGTTTGGAAGCAGCGTTCCACCGGTTGGATATGTGGTTGTTACTTTAATGTAATTCATGGCAATCTCTCCTTCTTTTATTATCGTTAATCTGACTATAACGCAGATTGGAGAAATTGTAAATACCAGGGAAATCCACACCCTAATTGTGTACAAGTCTGTGGATAATGTGGATAATGTGGACAAAAATCGTAAAACAATGGAAATAAGCCATTTACATAGATTTTACAATTGTGGAAAAGGACAAAAGAAATCCACAGATTTGTTTATCAACAATTGTGTACAAGTCTGTGGATAATGTGGATAACTATCTATTTACGAGCGAATTTCCGATAGAATCAACGTTTCCGGCCCCCATAGTTATCAACAGATCATTTTTTTTGCAATTTTCTAAAATAAATTTTTCAATGTCATCAAATTCCTTAATATAGTGTACATCTACATCGTAATCAGCCATGCGGTCCACGATATCTTTGGAACTTACGATACCAGTATCTTTTTCTCTGGCAGCATAGATGTCAGTGACGATCACGTGGTCACAGAGACTTAATGCTTTTGCAAAGTCATCAAGGAATGCAATTGTTCTGGAATAAGTATGAGGCTGGAATACACACCATAATTCGTTATGTGGATAATTCTTAGCAGATTCCAGAGTTGCACGGATCTCTGTTGGATGATGCGCATAGTCATCAACAACGGTGAAGTCGTTGCATGTGCCTTTTAGTTCAAAACGACGTTTGGCACCAGTAAATCCAAGAAGTCCTTTCTTCATTGTATCAACATCAATGCCAATACGTTTTGCAGCAGCAATGGCAGCTAGTGCATTCTTCACGTTATGTTCTCCGTTGACATTTAACTGGATATGGTCAATAAATTCTCCTTTATAGTAATAATCGAAATGAGCATGTCCAAATGCATCGTACCCGATGTTTTTTGCACAATAGTCATAAGAATCATTTTCTAATCCAAAAGTTGCATATTCTGCTTCTAATCCGTCCACAATATAATTGATGTTTTCAATTTCACCATTGATGATCAGATAACCATAATCAGGAAGTTTATGGGCAAATTCACGGAAAGAATGGCGAATATCATCAAGATCCTTAAAGAAATCCATGTGATCTTCTTCAATATTGAGGATAATACTGATCTTAGGGAAGAATTCTAAGAAACTGTTTGTGTATTCACATGCTTCAGTTACGAATGTCTCAGAATGTCCGACACGGATATTCCCATTGATCGCATCAAGAATTCCACCAACGCTGATCGTAGGATCTGTGTTACCAGCAAGTAAAATGTAAGATAACATAGAAGTTGTTGTTGTCTTACCGTGAGTTCCAGATACGGCGATCGCATTCTGATAATTATGCATCATCTGACCAAGCAGTGTAGCACGTTTCATGACAGGAATGTTACGGCGGATGGCTTCTTTGTATTCTTCGTTGGTATCGAAGTTGATCGCTGCTGTGTATACAACAAGATCGATATCATCTGTAATGTTATCAGCAGTCTGGCTGAGATAAACTTTTGCACCTTTATCTTCTAAGTGTTTGATGATATCGGAAGTATGGATATCGGATCCAGAAATCGAAAAGCCCTCTTTGATAAGGATCTCAGCAAGACCGCTCATGCTGATTCCTCCGATCCCCATAAAATGAATATGAATTGGTTTATTAAAATCTATCTGATACATTTTCATGTGCCCTTTCTTTCAATCGTTGATATAGTTTCATTGTTTTCCTTATTATAAGTCACCGCAACTAATCTTGCAAGACGGAGATTAAATTGGAAAATATTATATGTACTATAAGAATATGGAGAAAAAAGTAGTAAAATGTCATAATAAAAAAGCTGATAAAAAACAAGTTTTTGTTCACATTTGCTGAAAATAGTGTTATAATAAAAATTAGCATATACGGTCTAAGAGAAAGAAGAAGTTACTAGAGCCTGACCGGAGAGCGAATTTTAGCTATATTATTAGAAACTAGGAGGATGACAACATGCAAATAACTGATGTACGTATTAGAAAAGTGGCCAAAGAAGGTAAGATGAAAGCTGTTGTGTCAATCACAATCGATAATGAATTTGTGGTACATGATATTAAAGTAATCGAAGGGGAGAAAGGTCTGTTTATTGCAATGCCAAGCCGAAAAGCTGCAGATGGTGAATATAGAGACATTGCACATCCGATCAATTCTGATACAAGAAATATGATCCAGACTTTAATTTTAGAACAATATGAAGCAATGAATCTGGGGGATATTGACGCAACAGCGCCAGAAGTCTAAGATTAAGAGAATAACTTCTTCTTCAAAGTGTAGAAAAAGAATCGGGTATTGACCACCTGGTTCTTTTTTCTGTTATAATCAGAACTATAGTGTAAAAGATAAATCAGAACAAGGAGGTTTGATGGATGGAATTTCAGATCGGAGATATTGTCAAATTAAAAAAAGCACATCCTTGCGGTATAAATGAATGGGAGATTCTGAGAGTGGGAATGGATTTTCGTTTAAAATGTGTTGGATGTGGCAGACAGGTGATGGTGCCAAGAAAGATGGTTGAAAAAAATTTTAGAGGATTTATAAAAAAAGCTTGCCAAGATTAGAAGTTTATGATAGAGTAATTATTCGTGGTATATAAAAATATCCTTGCTCTTTCACGAAGAAAGAGCCACTAGACCAAAAGGAGGTGCAAGTAATGATGAAATATGAATTAGCATTAGTTTTAAGTGCAAAGATCGAAGACGAAGAACGTGCAGCTATGGTTGAAAAAGTTCAGGCAATGATTACTACAGCAGGTGCTGCGATCACTAACGTCGATGAATGGGGTAAGAAACAGTTAGCTTACGAAATTCAGAAGATGAAAGAAGGATACTACTATTTCATCCAGTTCGAAGGCGAAACTACAGTTCCAGCAGAACTTGAAGAGAGACTTCGTATTGAGGAAACTGTATTACGTTTCTTATGCGTTAAACAGGATGCGTAATTAACAGGAGGGATCCGAATAATGAATAAAGTAGTATTAATGGGAAGATTGACAAGGGACCCTGATGTAAGATATTCACAAGGTGAGACACCTTTGGCAATCGCCAGATACACGTTAGCAGTAGATAGAAGATTCAAAAGAAACGGTGAACAGGATGCGGATTTTATTAACTGTGTGGCATTCGGACGCACAGCAGAATTTGCAGAGAAGTATCTAAAACAGGGTACTAAGATGGTTGTTTCTGGAAGAATCCAGACAGGTAGTTATACAAACCGTGATGGAGTTAAAGTTTACACAACAGAAGTTGTGATCGAAGAGCAGGATTTTGCAGAGAGCAAAGCTGCTGCAGCCCAGAACAGTAATATGGGAGTTCCACAGCCAAGCGCGCCACAGCCTAGTGCCGCAGCAAGCGATGGTTTTATGAATATTCCGGATGGTTTGGAAGAAGAATTACCATTTAGTTAAATAGGAGGTAGAAATCATGGCTTATACAAAAGGCGATTCTCCAATGAGAAGAAGAGGCGGACGTAGAAGAAGAAAAGTATGTGCATTCTGTACAGAAGCCGATGCTGTAATCGATTATAAAGATGTAGCAACATTAAAGAAATACGTATCTGAAAGAGGAAAAATCCTTCCAAGACGTATTACAGGAACATGTGCTAAACATCAGAGAGCTGTTACAGGAGCTATTAAGAGAGCTAGACATTTAGCTTTAATGCCATATACAGCTGAATAATTTTAAGCAGATAATGAAGAGTTATATTGTGACGTATGTTGCGGTATAGCTCTTTTTTTGTATCATAGAAATTCCGATGGAATCCCCTATGATACAAAAAGCCCTCCGGGCAAGATCGCCCTGCGACAGAGATGTCAAAATAATTAAGAAAATTGCGTAAATTGAACAAATATCTCGCTTTCGTTAAATATAATGTACAAATTCATGCAATTGAGTTATAATAAAGGATAATTGTAAGAATCAAATCAGGAGAAAAAAATGGACATTATGAAGAAAACAAAGATAGAACAGTATCTTCAAGGACCATTATGGGCATTGCTTATTCTGGCTTTTGTAGACATTGTGTTCTTTTTCTTGGATATTCGATGTGGAGTGATCTTAGCGGTCTCACTAGTCGTATTTTTAGTTTTTCAGATGATCATTTATTCCCGAAGCAAACAAGAGATCATCAAAGAATGTATGGATTTTATGTTTGAGCAGAGTCAGGTGCAGAATTATTTGTTACAACAGCTTCCTGTTCCGTATGCACTGCTTGATGGGAATGGAATGATCATATGGTCAAATGATGCATTTCATAAAATTGTGGGAGAGAACCGAGGAAAGTCATTGCAACAGATTTTTCCGAATCTGAACCGTAATCTGCTTCCGTCGGATGTGATGCACTCTATTTCTCATATTGAATATAAAAAGAAATGCAAAGAGGGAGATAAGGAAAAAGAACAGACGCTATTCTATAAAGTAGAGATGAATCGTATTCGTGTAGAAGATTTCTCTGATGAGAATGATAACAGTTGTTCTAGACAGATGCTTAAGGACAACGATCTGATCGCAGTATATTTTTTTGATCAGACATTACTTAAGAAATATATGGAACAAAATGAGAATCAGAGAATGGTCATTGGTTTAATCTATATTGATAATTACGAAGAAATCCTTGATGATATTGATGCGGTGAAACGATCTATGCTGATCGCAGTGGCAGATCGTAAGATCAACAAATTTATCCAGAATGTCTCTGGGGTTGTGAAGAGAACAGAGAGAGATAAATATTTTGTTGTATTTGAACAGAAATATTTGGACAAGATCAAAGAAAACAAATTCTCGATCCTTGATGAGATCAAGACGATCAATCTTGGGAATTCTATGCATATGACATTAAGCATCAGTTTTGGAATTAATGGAAATACGTATCAGGAAAACTATGAAGCAGCCTGTGCAGGTATGGATCTGGCATTAGGACGTGGTGGTGATCAGGCAGTGATCAAGGATGGGGAAGATATTTCCTATTATGGTGGCAATTGTGAGGTTATGGAACGTACCACACGAGTCAAAGCACGAGTTAAAGCGCATGCGTTAAAAGAACTTCTTGAATCAAAGGAAAAGGTCGTGATCATGGCACATAAGATTCCGGATCCAGATGCGATCGGTGCAGCTGTTGGTCTGTACAGACTTGGACTTTCTCTGGGAAGAAAGGCACATATCGTTATGAACGAAGTAACGATCTCTGTCCGTGCGATGGTTGATGAATTAAATAAAAGTGGTATTTATGATGAAGATATGTTCATTGATAACGAACAAGCAATTGAGATCACAGATGAAAACACGTTATTGATCGTAGTGGATGTAAATCATGCAAATTATACAGAATGTGAACAGTTATTAAGTCAGACAAAGACAACGGTGATCTTAGATCATCATCGAAAGAATAAAGATATGATCAAGAATCCGGTACTTTCATATGTAGAGCCATATGCATCTTCTACATGTGAATTGGTAGCAGAGATTCTTCAATATGTAGATTCAAAACCAAAGTTAGAGCCAATGGAAGCGAATGCCATGTATTATGGAATGCTTGTAGATACGGACAATTTTGTGAATAAAACAGGTGTCAGAACATTTGAGGCAGCGGCATATCTAAAGAGAAATGGAGCTGATCTTACAAAGGTAAGAAAGATGTCAAGAGAAAGCATGGAAACTTACAGAATCCGTGCGAAAGCGATCAGTGAAGCAGAGATCTTATATGGCAGGTTCGCGATCGCAACACTGGTAGGAATCGGTGTGGACAGCCCTACTGTTATTGGTGCACAGGTAGCAAATGAATTACTTGATATTGATGGAATTGAAGCATCTTTTGTATTAACAGGTGTTCATGAGAGAGTCTATATCAGTGCAAGATCGATCGATGAAGTGAATGTCCAGAAGATCATGGAAGAATTCGGAGGCGGCGGACATTTGACAGTTGCAGGTGCACAGCTTGTCGATGTATCATTAGAAGAAGCCAAGAATATTATTCATGAGACATTACGATATTTGATATCAAAAGGAGAGATATAAGCGATGAAAGTTATTTTATTAGAAGATGTAAAATCAGTTGGAAAAAAAGATGAAGTAGTAGAGGTTAATAACGGATATGCAAGAAATGTATTATTCCGCAAGAATTTAGCAATTGAAGCTACAAACAAAGCATTAAATGATCTAAAATTAAGAAAGGCAAATGATGATAAGCTGGCTGCAGAAGCATTAGCAGATGCCAAAGTTTTAGCAAAAGAGATTGAAGAAAAACAATTGGTATTAAAGATGAAAGTTGGAGAAGGTGGAAGAACATTTGGATCTATTTCCACAAAAGAAATCGCAGCAGAAGCAAAGAAACAGTTAGGATATGATTTAGATAAGAAAAAAATGCATTGTGAACCAATCAAGAATCTTGGATTCCATGATGTTGCGATCAAAGTTCATCCACAGGTAACAGCAACATTAAGAGTTAAAGTAGAAGAAAAATAAGAGGGCATATTTATGGATGAAGCATTTATCAAGAAAGTGCAGCCGAACAGCCCGGAGGCAGAACAGTCTGTGATCGGTGCGATGATCATGGACAGGGATGCGATCGCAGATGTTATCGATATTGTGAATGCCGATGATTTCTATCAGAAGCAGAACGGCATCTTATTTGAAGCGATGACAGAATTATACCGGGAAGGAAAGCCGGTCGATCTGGTAACGCTTCAGAACAAATTAAAGAAAAAAGACGTGCCGGAATCTATGAAGAGCCTAGAATTTATCAGGGATCTTCTGGAGGTTGTTCCAACGTCAGCCAATGCCAAACAATACGCAACGATCGTCAGGGAAAAGGCAACACTGCGTAAATTGATCAAAGTTACAGAAGATATCACAACAGAATGTTATCTTGGTAAAGATGATGTGACAGAGATCTTGGATCACACAGAGAAGAATGTATTCGGACTTCTTCAGCAGGCAAGTGGAAGAGAAGAGTTTGTTCCAATTGACAAAGTTGTGTTAAATACACTGGATGCGATCGAAGAAGCGGCAAGTTCTGCTGGGCGAGTTACAGGTATTGCAACAGGATTTACAGACCTTGATTACAAATTATCTGGACTACATCCATCGGAATTGATCATTGTGGCGGCACGTCCTGCCATGGGTAAGACAGCATTTGTGTTGAATATCGCACAGAAAGCGGCAGTCAGAGATCACGTTCCAACAGCAATCTTTAGTCTGGAGATGTCAAAAGAACAGCTTGTAACTCGTATGATGGCGATGGAAGCAATGGTAGATTCACAGTCTATTCGTACCGGTGATCTTCAGGAAACTGATTGGGAGAAGATCATGGAAAGTGCGGGAACGATCGGTCGTTCCCCATTGATCATTGATGATACACCAGGTATTACGATCGCAGAATTACGATCTAAGTGTCGTAGATACAAACAGATTCATGGACTGGACCTGATCATTATCGACTACCTGCAGTTAATGTCAGGTGGTAAGCGTTCTGAATCCAGACAGCAGGAGATTTCAGAGATCTCAAGATCATTAAAAGCATTAGCGAGAGAGATGAATGCACCAGTGATCGCATTATCTCAGCTAAGTCGAAGAGTTGAAGAGAGAAAACCAGCCAAGCCAATGCTATCAGATCTTCGTGAGTCAGGATCGATCGAGCAGGATGCCGACGTTGTTATGTTTATTTATCGTGATGAATATTATAATGAAGATTCTGAGAAGAAAGGGATCGCAGAGATCATCGTCGACAAACAGCGAAATGGTTCAACAGGTAGTGTAGAGCTTGTATGGCTCGGACAATACACTAAATTTGGCAATAAAGAGAGAGCACCACATTAATTTTCGGGTGCTTTTTCTTACATATATAATTGGATAAAATATACAAATAAAACAAAGTTCTACAATTTTAAAACAAGATCAAATGATGTGATTGAATAAGGGGGTATCTTATGTTATCATTTCTATTTCCTCCGATCTGTCCGTTATGTGCCAAAGAATTATTGGACAAAGGAGAACATATCTGTAAAATATGCAGTAAAAAGCAGATTTTTATCAAAGAACCCACATGCTATTCTTGTGGAAAATCAATGAAGAATCAGGAAAAAGAATATTGCAGTGATTGCAGACAGCATCCGAAGAATTTTGAACGTGGTATGGGGTTATGTATTTACCAGAAACCAGTCACTGATTCACTGGCTGTGATAAAATATAAGAATGAGAGAAAATTTGCGCAGTATTATCTGGATGAAATCCGAAAAAGAAAATACAGGGAATTGCTGCGACTAAAAGCAGATGCGGTAATTCCGGTGCCGATTCATAAAAAAAAGAGAAGAAAGAGAGGGTTTAATCAGGCAGAAATCTTTGCAAAGGGGATTGCAGAGATGTTGGATCAACCGATGTATACAAAGATTGTGGAAAGAATCCATGATACAAAACCACAGAAACAATTAAGCCCAGGAGAGAGAAAAAACAATTTAAAGAAAGCTTTTCGTGGAAATTTGAAAGAATATCAGAAAGCAGGGATGCCGAAAAGAGTATTGGTGATAGATGATATTTATACGACAGGATCAACAGCGGAAGCAGTGACGACAGCGTTAAAACAATTGGGAGTGCAGGAAGTTTATGTATTTTGCATAGCGATCGGAAAAGGATTTTCCTGATATTTCCGTCATGGTGTTTTGTGTACTGGTTTGTTATAATAGGGGTTAGTATATTTGTTGAAGGATATTATTTAGAAAGAGGAAAATAGATGGAACAACGATATGATTTAAGCGGATCATTGCTTCACTGGTACGATTATAATAAACGGATCTTACCATGGAGAGAGAATAAGGATCCATATAGAATCTGGATTTCCGAGATCATGCTGCAACAGACAAGAGTGGAAGCGGTAAAGCCGTATTTTGATCGCTTTATGGAAGCACTGCCAACGGTTTATGATCTTGCCAAAGTAGATGAGGATCGGTTGATGAAACTGTGGGAAGGACTTGGTTATTACAATCGAGCAAGGAATTTAAAAGCAGCAGCACAGACGATCGTTGAAGAATATGGTGGACAATTGCCTGCTGATTATGATAAATTATTATCGCTGAAGGGCATTGGAATGTATACAGCAGGAGCAATCGGATCAATCGCATTTGAATTACAGGTTCCTGCAGTCGATGGAAATGTTCTTCGTGTGCTGACTAGATTGTGGGGAGATGATTCTGATATTCTCAAAGATAAGACAAAGAAAGCGATGGGAAGAAGAGTCATGGAATTTATGCCGGAAGACCGACCGGGAGATTTTAATCAGGCATTGATCGAACTTGGAGCAACTGTTTGCGTGCCGAATGGGCAGCCATTATGTGATCAATGTCCATGGGATACAGTTTGTAAGGCATATAAAGAAGATCTCATTGATCAATTACCGGTCAAGACACCAAAGAAAGCAAGACGGATTGAACATAAGACTGTATTTTTATTAGAATGCGGAGAGCAGATCGCAATCCATAAAAGAGGAGACAAAGGATTGCTTGCCGGACTATGGGAGTTCCCGAATGAAGATAAGAAAATGGATGCCGAAGATATCAAGGAATGGATGGCAGAGCATCATATGGAAGATGCGAAGACAAAAGCAGCAGGAAAGGGAAAACATATCTTCAGTCATGTGGAATGGCACATGGAAGGAGTAAGAATTTCCTTGAAAACACCGATTCAGAGTGAAAATTACGTCTGGGTACTAAAAAAAGAACTAGAAAATACGTATGCATTGCCGTCAGCATTTGAAATATTCCGTAAGATATTGTAAAATAGAAGTTACGTATATAATTATGGAATGTAAAATTCCATAAAAGCTAAATTATTATTAAAAAGGAGAACAGATTATGAAAAAGTTTTTAACAGTCGCATTAGCTGGTGTACTGGCAGCATCTATGCTGTTTACAGGATGTAGCAAAAAAGAAGAAAGTAAAGTTCCAGACAAACTGATCGTAGGAACAAACGCAGAATTTCCACCATTCGAATATATGAATGATAAGAAACAGCCAGACGGTTTCGATATTGCCATGATCAAAGAAATCGGAAAACGTATGGACAAAAAGGTTGAGATCCAGAACATGGAATTCAAATCTCTGATCGGTGCTATGGAATCTGAATCTATCAATACAGTTATTGCTGGAATGACTAAGACAGCAGAACGTGAAGAATCTGTAGATTTTTCAGACAGCTATTATACATCTAATCAGGCGATCATCTTAAAGAAAGACAGTAAGATCAAGAAATTATCTCAGTTAGAAGGAAAGAAAGTCGGTGTTCAGGAAGGAACAACTGGTGACATCATTGCTTCTGGAGAAAAATTTGGTGAAAAGAACAAAGTCATCGTAAAGACAGATGTAAAACGTTATAAAAAGGGTGTTGACGCTGTTATGGATCTGAAAAACGGTGCAATTGATGCGGTTGTTATTGATGAAAAACCAGCACAGGAATTTGTGAAAAATAATGCGAAGAAGTTAAAATTAGTTGTTGACTCTGCAGGAGCTGAATATTACTGTATCGCAATTACAAAAGGTAACACAGCATACAAAGAAGAGATCAACAAACAGATCAAAGCAATCAAAAAAGACGGAACATATGATAAGCTGAAAGCAAAATACATTGATTCCGCAAACTAGGAAATTAGGAAGGTAAGGTTTCAAAATGTTAGATTCATTTTACAGAGCGTTTGTCGCCGAGCAGCGCTATCTGCTGTATCTTGATGGATTAAAGGTGACGATCTTAGTATCTGTCATTGCAATTCTTATTGGTGTAGCACTTGGTACGATCTTGGCGTTAATGCGCTTGACGGCAGAGCAGAAAGGAAAGAGTACACTTTTATCGAAGATCGCATACGTGTACATTGATATCATCCGTGGAACACCAACATTGACACAGTTGATGATCATGTATTTCGTTATTTTAAAAGGTCAGAATGGACTGCTTGTAGGTTCCTTAACCTTTGGTTTGAACAGTGCAGCTTATGTTGCTGAGATCATCCGTGCAGGAATTCAGGCGGTTGATCAGGGACAGATGGAAGGTGGACGTTCTCTTGGATTATCCTATGTACAGACAATGAAAGATATTATCTTGCCTCAGGCGATCAAGAATATTCTTCCTGCCCTTGGAAATGAATTTATCGTACTGATCAAGGAAACATCTATATTAGGATATGTAGCGATCGTTGACCTGACAAAGGTATCAGATTTTGTAATTTCAAGAATCTTCGAAGCACTGGCACCATTGCTTGGAACAGCATTGATCTATTATGTGATCGTTAAGATCCTGACTCTTGGATTAAACGCATTAGAAAGGAGACTGAGACAAAGTGATAGACGTTAAGAATTTACATAAATATTTCGGATCTCTGGAAGTGTTAAAAGGCATTGACTGCCATATTGACAAAGGAGAATGCGTTTGTGTGATCGGACCATCCGGATCTGGAAAGAGTACATTTTTAAGATGCTTAAACTTATTAGAGACTCCGACAAAGGGAGATATTGTCATCGATGATATGCATTTGACAGAGAAAGACTTTGATGTAGATGCGATGAGAAAACGAGTTGGAATGGTATTTCAGCATTTTAACTTATTCCCACATCTGACAATCCTTGAGAATGTTACATTAGCTCCGATCCGTCACAAGATGATGACAGAAGAGCAGGCAAAAGAAAAAGCGATGGAATTGTTAAACCGTGTAGGCGTTGGTGATAAAGCTGATAATTATCCAGCGCAGTTATCTGGTGGACAGAAACAGCGTGTAGCGATCGCAAGATCACTGGCATTATCACCGGAAGTCATGTTGTTTGATGAACCAACTTCAGCACTTGACCCTGAGATGGTTGGGGAAGTATTAGAAGTTATGAAACAGCTTGCCCAAGAAGGTATGACAATGGTTGTCGTAACTCATGAGATGGGATTTGCAAGAGAAGTTGCCAATCGTGTATTTTTCATGGATGGCGGAGGAATCCTTGAAGAAGGAACACCAGAACAGATTTTTGACCATCCACAGGAAGAGCGAACAAAGGCATTTTTAAGCAAAGTATTATAAAAGATCATAAGAATAAGAAGGGAGATATACATACTTTAATGTTATATCGCCCTTCTTTTTGTATACAAAAAAATAAATTTGATATTAATTTGGGAAATTTTTGTAAAATTCAGGTTTCTCGATGGAAAACGACAAAATGATGTGCTATCATAAAAGGGTATTTAAGCAAATTAGGGGAATATTTCAAACAAAAATAGGAAGGGAATAAGAAGTGAACCAGAATATAAAGATAACCAGACAACAGGCAGAAGAAGAAGCTAAGATGCTAGAGAAAGTATTTGATGTTGTCAGGTTTTTGGAGGGGGATTTTTTTGAGCAGATGCAAGATGATCCATGCATCGGAGTAAAAATTGGAATGTGTCAGTGCTATGATTTTTGGAAGAAGAATAAACCATGTGAGAACTGTATATCAATGAAAGCATATGCAGAGAAGAAACAAAAAACTAAACTGGAATTTTTGGATGCAGATGTTTTTTTGGTAATTTCAAGATATTTGGAAATAGATGATGAAGCATGTGTCATGGAACTTGTTAAGCATCTTGATAATGATACGTTGATCGATACCGATGGAAGGGACAAACTTGTTGGCAAGTTACAAGGGTATCAGAATAAATTATACATAGATCCAGTAACAGGCGTTTACAATCGAAGATATTTTGAAGATGAGATTCGTAATATGCAGAATTCAGCAGGGGTTGCGATGATCGATCTCGATGATTTTAAATTGTATAATGATATTTACGGACATGATATGGGAGATCAGGTTCTATGTATTGTTGCGGATGTGATCAAGAATTGTATTCGCAAGACAGATAAGTTAATACGTTATGGCGGAGATGAATTTTTATTGATCTTGTCGGATATGGTAAGAGGTACTTTGCGTGGAAAACTGCTTCAGATTCAAGAGGCTATTGAGAATGCAACGATTCCAAACTGCCCTAGATTGAAGCTTACAGCAAGTATTGGAGGAGTGATATCGGAAGATGGGAAGATCGATGAGGCGATCGCGAAAGCAGACCAGTTGATGTATAAGGCAAAAGATCATAAGGCACAGGTCATAACAGAATGTGATAAAACGATATTTAAAAAGGAAAAAATTCAGAATAAACCTAGAATTTTGATTGTTGATGATTCAGAATTTAACCGTGCGATCTTGAAAGAGATTTTAGAGGAAACCTACGAAATCATAGAAGCTGATGGTGGAAAAGAAGCATTGCATAAGATCGATGAATATGGAATGAAAATTTCGCTTGTACTATTAGATATCATTATGCCAGAAAAGGATGGTTTTGAAGTTTTGAAATATATGGAAGAAGAGCGTTTAATCTCAGATATTCCAGTTATTATAATCTCAAGTGAGGATTCTGCGAATTATATCAGAAGAGCTTATGAGATGGGAGTTTCTGATTATATTAACCGTCCATTTGATGCCAATATTGTCTATCAGAGAGTATCTAATACAGTGAAATTATATGCAAAACAAAGAAGATTGATGGCAATGGTTACAAGAGTTTAGGACATTATTTACAAACAGATCATACGAGGTAAACTATGCAGTTAAAGAAGCTTATGATTGAAGTCATGGTCTTTTTCGTATTAGACTGCTTTCTTTGTGCATGTGGAAAGACAAAAGATCAGACTAGAAAAACAACAAAAGATGCGAACAAAGAGATTATGATCGGTGGAGACAATTATCCGCCATTTAACTATACCGATGAGAATGGCAATCTGGCAGGAATCGATGTAGAATTTGCCAGAGAAGCCTTTCATTGTATGGGTTATAAGCCGGTCTTTGTAAATATTGATTGGGAGAATAAGAAAAATCTTGTGGAACAAGGAAAAATAGATTGTATATGGGCGTGCTTTTCAGTGACAGGAAGAGAAAATGATTATCACTGGGCAGGTCCTTATATGCTGAGCCGTCAGGTGATCGCAGTGAACGACAGCAGCAAGATCAATAAGTTGTCTGATCTTAAGAATAAAATCATTGCGGTTCAGTCTACAACCAAACCAGAGGAATTATTTCTAAAACAAACAGATCCAAAAATACCAAAAGTAAAACAAGTCTACAGTATGGAAAACAGAGAATTGATCTATACTTCTCTGAGCAGAGGATATGTAGACGCTATTGCAGCACATGAGATCTCAATCAGACAGTATATGTCTGATTTTGAAGCAAAATACAGAATTCTTGATGAAGATATTCTTGAGACTGGAATTGGTGTTGCGTTTGCAAAAAATGATAAAAGAGGAATAGAAAAAGAACTGTCAAAGACATTAAAAGCAATGGTCAAAGATGGAAGTGCCAAAAAAATTCTACAAAAATATGTTCCTGATGCAGAAAAATATCTGGAGGTGAACAGCCTTGAGAGATAAAGCGGATAAAAGGTTATGGACATTGAGTATTGTTGGCTGTGTGATCGTTGTCTTGACAGTTCTTTTTGTGTCCGTAAAAATAGAAACAAACAATACCAAAAACAGGATTCATTCGACGATGGAATACATCAAGAATCAATATTTCATGTATAATAGTTTTAATGAAGCAGTTGAAGCAAGAAGTCTTGTCAGAATGGTTGAAAAAGTCCAGCAGACGGCGAGAAATTTCAAAATAGATAAACAGGAATTGGAAAAAGAATATTTAAAACAGTATGCAAGGGAACAAAGACTTACGGGGATTATTGTATTAAATGATAAGAATAAACAAATTGCACAATATCATACTGGACCAAGATTTAAAAAAGTTTTGGGTTATGTCATGGAGAAAGAAACACTTCGTGATGTAAAGAATTATCCACAAAAATCATATATGGCAAGAATTGAGCTGAAAAATGGAGGCTATATTGATCTGGCATCGTATGGAAGAAAGGATGCAAAAGGAACGGTTATAGGATATCAGTATGTAAAAACCGAATATGCGAAAAACAATAATCTTACAATCCAAAACGTGCTTGCTGGATATAAGCGGGAAAATGATGGAACGATCGTAATCACAAATGGAAATGATATTATAGCATCAAATGATGAAAAATTAATTGATACAAAGGTACAGGAAGATTCTATTATTAATGAGATCCGACAAAGTGTAAAAGTAGGACAGTTTGCAATTATCCGAAACGGTATCAAACAATATTTTACAAGTCTTGATAAGGGACGAAATTATTATATTTACGTGTACGCAGAAGACAGGAATCTTGTAAAAACATTGACGAGTAACATTGGAATAGCGGTTATTTTATATGGAATTTTTGTGGCAATCTTAATGACGATCAAAGCAAGATCCAATCAACAATATGAACGCATTCAGAAACAATGAGAAGAAGAGTATAAAAAAGAATTAGAAAAATCAGCAAAAGAAGCAAAGAAAGCCAATATTGCCAAAACAGAATTTCTGCAAAGAATGAGCCATGATATCCGGACACCGATCAATGGAATCCGGGGAATGGTAGAAGTTGGAGATTATTATAAAAGTGATATAGAAAAACAATCAGAATGCCGCAAAAAAATATGGGAAGCATCAGGATTCTTACTAGAATTGATCAATGAAGTTTTGGATATGGGAAAACTGGAATCGGAAGAAGTAATCCTGGAGAGAAGAAGTTTTAATTTCTTTCAATTGTTTCAAGAGATTCGAATGGTTATTGAAAAACAGGCTAGAGAGAGAGGAATTAATATAGTTGTACATAAATATAATGTGATTCATGAAGATTTGATCGGAAGTCCAGTGCATGTAAAAAGAGTTGTGATGAATATTTTAACAAACGCGATCAAATATAACAAAAATAATGGAAAGATCTGCATAGAATTTAATGAAATTCAGAAAAATTACAATACTATTATTATTCGATTTAAATGTGAAGACACTGGAATTGGAATGAGTGAATCATTCCAAAAGACGATCTATGAGCCATTTGCACAGGAAAAAGCAGGGGCACGAACGGTTTATGGTGGAACAGGACTTGGGATGTCGATCACAAAAAGTCTTGTAGAGAAAATGGGAGGAACAATCTCATTTGAGAGTGAGCAAGGTGTGGGAACGACGTTTTATATTGAGCTTCCATTTCAGATCGATCATAATATAAAGCACGAAGAACTTAAGACAAAAGAGATAAAAAAAGCATCGATCAAGGGTGTCAATGTATTGCTTGTCGAAGATAATGAATTGAATATGGAAATTGCAGAATTTGTTCTGGAGAGTGCCGGGGCGAATGTAATTAAGGCATTTAATGGAAAAGAGGCATTGGAAATTTTCAAAGAATCGAAAATAGGAGAAATTGATATTATCTTAATGGATGTGATGATGCCGGTGATGGATGGATTAGAAGCAGCGAGATATATAAGATGGAGCAATAAAGAAAATGCCAGAGATATTCCGATCATTGCGATGACAGCGAATGCATTTACGGAAGATCGTAGGAGAGTTTTGGAAGCGGGAATGAATGAGCATTTGGCAAAACCGTTGGAATCTGAGGTGTTGATCAAGACGATCGCGAATTATTGTGGGAAGATCGATCATTTTAAATAATAATACAACAGATTGTAAAACATTGCATGAAAACTGTCAAAAAATTGTGAATAATTGCTAAAAACATGTAAAAAAACAGATAAAATACTAGCAAAAATAAATAGAAAGGACTACAATGGTTGGTATGAAAGGAGGTTTTACTGATGGAAAGAATAGCAGAGAAACTTTCAGAGATCGAAAAGACAGCGCGTGCGATCGTAGATAATGCGCAGGAACAAAAGCATCGGATGGAAATGCAGATGCAGAAAAAGAGGGATGCATTTGATGCAGATATGGAAAAGGAGACGAACGAAAAGATATTAAAGATTCAGTCGGATCTTGCAACAAACATGGAAAAACTTCTAAAGAAACAAGAAGAACAGAACAACAATGAAATAGAATCTTTAAAACAAGACTTCAAAGAACATCACAGCGAATATGCAAAACAGATATTAGAGCGAGTGATCAAAGTATAGGAGGCGATAGCATTGAGAGATGTGATGCGCTACAGCGGAATTGTGACAAAAGTCGCAGCAATGCGTGCAAAGCTTTTAAAACCACAGGATTATGAACAGCTGGCTTCTATGGATACAGTGACAGATATCATTGAATATCTGAAACAGACAAAATCGTACGGAAAATTTATCACACAGATGGATGAATCACTGTATCACAGAGGTAATATCGAAAAAGTCCTGATCCAGTCATTATATGATGATTACACAAGACTTTATCGTTTCGCAGATATGCAGCAAAAAGATTTTTTAAAGATCTTTATGAAGCGGTATGAAGTAGATTTGGTTCGATATTGCTTAAGAATTGTATTTAATCACAGTAATGTACCATTTGATCTGAATTACAAAAAGCCATTTTTTGATAAATATTCAAAGATACGGATTGACCAGCTAGTGACGGCAAAGAATATTGATCATCTGGTAGATTACCTGAAGAATACAGAATATTACGCACCACTGTCAAGAATCCGACAGTCAGGGGCATCGACATTAGCGGATTATGAACTGGCATTGGATTTATATTATTTTTCTATGATGTGGAAAAAACGCAAGGGAAATTGGGATAAAAAAGATAAGGAAATGCTGACTAAAGAATTAGGAGCAAAGATCGATCTATTAAATCTTCAATGGATTTACCGAGCAAAGAAATATTACCATATGCTCGCACCAGATATTTACACATTGTTAATTCCGATTCAACATAAACTTTCGAATCAGGAATTTAAAGATCTGGTCGAAGCGCCATCAGTGGAAGAATTCAAAAGAAGATTAAATGAAACTTATTACGGAAAGAAATATGAGTTCGGAGAACAGGTGGAGATTGAGAGTATTGTGAATGAATGTGTGGAACATATCTTAACGATCGCTTACAGAAACCATCCGTATTCTCTGGCAAGTATACAACAATATTTATTTTTAAAGGAGGAAGAGATTTATAAGATCACCACGGCACTGGAATGTATCCGCTATGGATTATCACAACGGGAGACATTACAGTATCTGGTGCAAAAGCAACGACGTCAAGGAGGTAATGCATCATGATCGTAAAGATGAAATTCTTAAGCATTTCCGGACCGAGAACTGATATTGACAGGGTAAGTGCATCTTACCTTTCCAAATACGAAATGCAGCTGGAAAATGCGATCACAGAATTGAAAACGACAGATAACCTCATGCCGTTTATGGATGTGAATCCTTACAAAGAACCGCTTTCTAAAGCGGAACAGTATGTATTGATGCTTGCACAGCCAAAAGGAGAGATGGATACATCTCTTACGGCAGATGAGATCCTGACAATGATCAGGGATCTCAATCATGATTATCTGGACCTTAAGGCAAGGGAAGACCGGTTAAAGAAGCAGAAAGAAGAATTATTAGAAAAACTTCATGAACTTGAACCGTTTCAGCCTTTAGAGTTAAATTTAAAAGAAGTTTATGGCTATCAATATATGAAAGTCAGATTCGGACGAGTAAACGTAGAGTATTATCAGAAACTTGAAAAATATTTATTCGATGATCTCAATGCAATTTTTTTAGAAGGAATCCGAAATGAAAATTATGTGTATGGATGTTATTTTGCGGCACATAAGGAGATGGGAAAGATTGATTCTACCTTTAAATCTCTGCATTTTGAAAATATCGCACTTCCAGACGATTACGAAGGAATACCGGCAGAGATCTGCAGGAATTTAAGAAATCAGATCGATGAGATTGAAAAAGAAATTGAAAATGTCCAGAAACAGATGAAAGATTTCTTATCAGTCAAGGCAAAGAAGATTCGAGGAGCGAGATATAAGTTAGAAGAATTATCCAATAACTTCGATGTGCGTAAAATGGCAGCCTGTATGGAAAATGAAGAACAGGAAGATTACTATATTCTCTGTGGATGGATGAGTGAAAAAGATACACAGGCATTTATTGAGGAGACAAAAGATGATGATAGGATCACGATCATTGTTGAAGAAGGAAGAGAAAAATTCTTCGGTGATCCACCAACGAAATTACAGAATCCAAAATTTTTCAAACCATTTGAAATGTTTATCAGAATGTATGGACTGCCATCTCATGATGAGATGGACCCAACCATTTTCGTGGCACTGACTTATACCTTTATCTTCGGAGCGATGTTTGGGGATGTTGGTCAGGGATTGTGTTTGTTTATCGGCGGGGGATTACTATATAAGATCAAGAAATGGAATCTAGCAGGAATCATTTCTGTTGCCGGAATTTTTTCTACATTCTTTGGCTTTATGTTTGGAAGCTTCTTTGGATTTGAAGGAACGATCATTAAACCAATGTGGTTATCGCCAATGCATGCGATGATGAAATTACCGTTTGTTGGGCAGTTAAATACTGTATTTATCGTGGCAGTTGCATTTGGTATGGCACTGATCCTGCTTGCGATGGTATTTCAGATCATCAATGCAAAGAAACGTGGGGATAAAGAAAATTTATTCTTCAGCCCAAATGGAGTTGCAGGACTTGTATTTTATGGATTCCTTGTCTTAACGATCGTGCTTTATATGACAGGTCATAAAACACCAGGAAATATCATGATGATCATTTTCCTTGGAATTCCAGTGATCATGTTTTTATTAAAAGAACCATTAGGACAGCTCGTGGAAGGAAAGAAACCAAAAGCAGAAGGCGGCGTTGGAATGTTTCTGGTGCAGGGATTTTTTGAATTGTTCGAGACGATGTTAAGTTTCTTCTCTAACACGATCTCATTTGTGCGTATCGGGGCATTTGCAGTGAGCCATGCGGCTATGATGGAAGTTGTTCTGATGCTCGGAGGGATCACAGATGGAGCAGGAAATCCAAACTGGATCATCATTGTTCTTGGAAATATTATCGTGTGTGGACTAGAAGGTCTGGTTGTCGGAATTCAGGTATTGCGTCTGGAATATTATGAAATGTTCAGTCGTTTCTATACGGGATCAGGAAGAGAATTCCATCCGTATGACAATCATGCAGGCAAGGAAAATTAGGAGGTATCGGTTATGACATTAGCAATCAAATTAGCGATCATCGCAGCATTAATCTTAAGTATATTTATTCCATTTGGTTATTTTCTTCATGGAGAGAGAACAAAGAAATGTTATAAACGAAGTATTGCATTTAACGCTTTTTTCTTCTTCGGGATCATTGTGATCGCCGGAGTGATGATGTTTGTCACAGATCCGGTACAGGCAGCACAAGCAGGTTCTGATGCAGGAATGGCTACAGGACTTGGATATCTGGCAGCAGCATTATCAACAGGACTTTCTTGTGTTGGTGGTGGTATCGCCGTAGCGAGTGCCGCAAGTGCAGCTTTAGGAGCGATCAGTGAAGATCCAAGTGCCTTAGGTAAATCACTGATTTTCGTAGGTCTGGCAGAAGGTGTATGTCTGTATGGATTGATCATTTCATTTATGATCATTGGTAAACTTGGATAGATCAGGAAGTGATAGTTATGAAGATGTATTTGATCAGCGATAACGTAGATACATTGACAGGAATGCGGTTAGCCGGGGTTGATGGGATCGTAGTTCATGAAAGGGATGAATTAAAAGAAGCGATCGAGAAAGCTATGAGTGATCCAGAGATTGGGATCGTGCTTTTGACAGAGAAATTTGGAAGAGAATTTCCAGAATTGATCGACGAGATCAAGCTGGAGCGGAAAATGCCGCTTCTGATCGAGATTCCTGACAGGCACGGAACTGGACGGAAGAAAGATTTTATCACGTCTTATGTCAATGAGGCGATTGGATTGAAATTGTAAGCCGGCTGTAGAAGGAAGGTGACAACATTGACAGTAGAAGAAAAGATTTCACATATCAGAGAAGCTGCCATGGAAGAAGCAAGAGCCAGAGGAAATGAAATCATAGATCAGCATCAGAAGGCATTGGAAGGCGTGTTCAAAACACATAAACAAGAAGCTGTGATGCAGGCAGATACGAGGATCAAGACCGAAACAGCATCGGCAAGGCAGCAGTTAAATACAGTAACATCCAAAGGACAGCTAAAACTTCGAAGACAATTAAGCCGAGTGCAGAATGAATTAAAGAATAAATTGTTTGAGGAAGTCCGGGCAATGACAGAAGAATACATGAAAACCGAAGCGTATAAAGAATTACTTGTATCCTATATTGCAAAAGCGGCGAGATTTGCAGATGGGAATTCATTGATAATCTATATTAACAGTTCGGATGAGGACAAAAAAGAATTCCTCGAAAAACGAACTGGAATGACAGTAACAGTCAGCGAAGAAGATTTTCTTGGAGGAATCCGTTCGATTATTCCGGGAAGAAATATCTTGATCGATCATTCATTTTCAGGTGCTTTGGAGAAAGAATACGAAGAATTTACCTTTAAAGGGGGTGTGACAGGTGAGTAAGACTGGAACAATTTATGGAATTAACGGACCTGTCATTTATCTGGCTGGAAATACTGGATTTAAGATGTCAGAAATGGTTTATGTCGGCAAAGAAAAATTAGTTGGAGAAGTCATTTCTCTGGATAAAGACCGTACGACGATTCAGGTATATGAAGAAACATCAGGATTAAAACCGGGCGAGATCGTGGAAGCAAGCGGGGAGGCAGTATCCGTCACATTAGCTCCCGGAATCCTTGATAACATTTTTGATGGAATTGAACGTCCCCTAGAGAGAATCGCAGAAAATGCAGGTGCATTTATCACAAGAGGTATCAGCGTAGATTCACTTGATATGGGGAAATTGTGGGACACAAAATTAGTTGTCAATGAAGGAGATATTCTTCACGGCGGTGATATCTATGCCCAAGTGCAGGAAACAAGAGCCATCGTACACAAATGCATGGTGCCGCCAGATCTTACAGGAACGGTTACCTTTGTGGCATCTGATGGAGAACATGCGATCAAGGATCATATGATCACGTTAAGATTGGACGATGGAACGGAAAAACAGTTAACAATGATCCAGAGATGGCCAATCAGGGTTCCAAGACCTGTTCACGACAGGATTCCGGCATGTGTGCCACTGGTAACAGGCCAGAGAATACTGGATACAATGTTTCCGATTGCTAAAGGTGGAACTGCGGCAATTCCAGGTGGTTTTGGTACTGGAAAGACAATGACACAGCATCAGATTGCGAAATGGTCCGATGCGGATATTATCATTTATATCGGATGCGGGGAACGTGGAAATGAGATGACACAGGTATTGGAAGAATTTTCAGAATTAGTTGATCCAAAGAGTGGTAATCCATTGATGGACCGAACAACACTGATCGCCAACACATCCAATATGCCGGTAGCAGCACGTGAAGCATCTATTTATACAGGACTTACGTTGGCAGAATATTACCGTGATATGGGATATGATGTCGCGATCATGGCGGATTCTACTTCAAGATGGGCAGAAGCGTTAAGAGAATTGTCCGGTCGTCTGGAAGAGATGCCAGCAGAAGAAGGATTTCCGGCATATTTAGCTTCCAGATTATCAGCTTTTTATGAGAGAGCTGGAATGATGCACAACCTAAATGGAACGGACGGTTCTGTAACGATCATCGGTGCAGTATCTCCGCAGGGAGGAGATTTCTCAGAGCCAGTTACACAGAATACCAAGCGATTTGTCCGTTGCTTCTGGGGACTTGATAAATCCTTGGCTTACGCAAGACATTTTCCAGCGATTCATTGGTTAACGAGTTACAGTGAATATCTGACAGATCTCGGCGGCTGGTACAGAGATCATGTATCCCCAAATTTTGTGGACTATCGAAATCGTCTGATGGCGATCTTAAATCAGGAAAGTAGTTTGATGGAGATCGTAAAACTGATCGGTGGGGATGTTCTTCCAGATGATCAGAAATTAACGTTAGAGATCGCAAGGGTGATCCGATTAGGATTTCTGCAGCAAAATGCTTTCCATAAAGATGATACTTGCGTGTCCATGGAGAAGCAATTTAAAATGATGGAAGTTATTTTATATCTGTATCAAAAGAGCAGGGAACTTGTAGCGAGAGGAATGCCAATGAGCGTGCTAAAAGCAGAAGGGATCTTTGAGAAAGTCATTGCGATCAAATACGATGTTCCGAATGACAATCTGCAATTACTGGATCTCTACCGTAAACAGATTGATGATTTCTATGATGCAGTACTGGAAAAGAATGCATAAGGAGGCGGTCATTTTATGGGAATTGAATATTTAGGACTAAGCAGCATCAAAGGTCCGCTTGTCATTCTGGAAGGAGTACAGGACGCATTTTTTGATGAGATCGTCGAATTTACGGTTGATGGAAAAACGAAAAAAATCGGAAGGATCATTGAATTATACGAAGATAAAGCGGTGATTCAGGTATTTGAGGGAACGGAAAATATGTCCCTTGATAATACAAGAACAAAATTAACTGGACACCCGATGGAAGTCTCTCTTGCACCAGATATGCTAGGGAGAACATTTAACGGAATCGGAAAACCAATCGATGGATTAGGACCACTGATCACCGATGTCAAAAGAGATGTCAACGGCCTTCCATTAAATCCGGTCCGCAGAAAATATCCAAGAAATTATATCCGTACAGGTATTTCAGCAATTGACGGATTAACAACACTGATCCGTGGACAGAAACTTCCCATCTTCTCAGGAAATGGACTTCCACACGATCAGCTGGCAGCCCAGATCGTAAAACAGGCATCTCTTGGTGATGGTTCAGATGAGCCATTTGCGGTAGTCTTTGGAGCAATGGGTGTCAAACATGATGTTGCGGATTTCTTTCAGAAGACATTTGAGGAAAGCGGTGTTGCAGATCATGTATGTATGTTCTTAAATCTTGCAAATGACCCAGTTGTAGAACGATTGATCACACCAAAAGTAGCCTTAACTGCAGCAGAATATCTTGCATTTGACTGTAATATGCATATCTTAGTTATTCTGACAGATATGACATCGTTTGCGGAAGCGATGCGTGAGGTATCTTCATCGAAAGGAGAAATTCCATCCAGAAAAGGATATCCAGGATATTTGTACAGTGAACTTGCAACATTATACGAACGTGCAGGAATTATCGAAGGAGCAGAAGGTTCGGTCACACAGTTACCAATCTTAACTATGCCAAATGATGATATCACTCATCCAATTCCTGACTTAACTGGTTATATTACAGAAGGGCAGATCGTACTGGATCGTAATTTAAACGGACAGTCCATTTATCCACCGATCAGTGTTTTGCCATCGCTTTCTCGTCTGATGAAAGATGGAATCGGAGAAGGATACACAAGAGAAGATCATCAGGATCTTGCAAACCAGTTATTTTCCGCTTATGCGAAAGTGGGAGAAGCAAGAAACTTAGCATCTGTTATCGGAGAAGATGAGTTATCCCCAATTGATAAAAAATATCTGGAATTTGGAAAGGCATTTGAGGAACGATATATCGGTCAGGGGCCGGAAGAAAACCGTTCCATGATCGAAACATTGGATCTTGGATGGGAATTATTAAAGATCCTGCCAAGAGAAGAATTGGATCGAATCGACACGAAGATCATCGATAAATACCTGCCAAAAGAGCAGGAAAGCTAAAGGTGGTGAGATTATGGACCCACGAGAATTCCCGACCAAAGGAAATCTGATCGCAGCCAAGAACTCTCTTACATTGGCAAAACAGGGTTACGATCTGATGGATAAAAAAAGAAATATCCTGATTCGTGAGCTGATGGATCTGATCGACGAGGCGAAAGATATTCAGAAAGAGATTGATACAACATTTACAAGAGCGTATGCATGCCTTCAGAAGGCGAATATCCAGCATGGGATTAGTAAGGTAGAAGAACTTGCCTATACAGTTCCGATCGAGGACTCGATACAGATTCAGACAAGAAGTATCATGGGAACAGAGATTCCACATGTGAAATATGATGCACATGAGAATCAGTTGACATATGCGATGGATGGGACATTTGAATCAATTGATGTTGCCAGGGAAGCGTTTCGGCAGGTGAAGGATCTGACAATTAAATTGTCAATGGTTGAAAACGCGGCGTATCGTTTAGCAACTAGTATTAAGAAAACGCAGAAGAGGGCAAATGCGTTGAAGAATATTACGATTCCGACTTATACTGGGTTGGTTTATAAGATTTCGAATGAGTTGGAAGAGAAGGAGAGGGAGGAATTTACACGGCTTAAAGTGATTAAGCGGATGAAGCAGAAAAATGTAATATTGAAGAATCAGAAGTAAAAGAAATATTAGAATAAATTACAAAATTGACACAAAATAAAAAATATGCTATCTTAACAAAAGAAAAAGGGAATGAAGTTCTCCCTCGAAGAGATTCGAAACCGCTTATTAAGCTGATGACTTCTGTGTAATGAACACAGGGGTTATCAGCTTTTTTGATGTTTGGATTATATAAAAAAGAAAGGATTTTAGGAAAATGCAAAAGAAAGACTATATTATACAACTGCTAAAATATATCATCATGGCAATCGTTGTAGGAATTATTGTAGGTACGATCGATGCCTTGTTTGGAAGAGTGCTGATCGCAATCTCAGAGTTCAGGACCATACATTATCAATATTTACTGCCATTCCTGCCAATTGCTGGACTGGTGATCACAGCAATGTATTACGTATTCAGTAAACTAAGTCTAAAAGGAATGAAACTCATTTTCGAAGTTGGCCAGCAAAAAACAGATGCCATCCCATTACTACTAATTCCATTAGTAATGATCGGAACATGGTTAACGCATTTATTCGGAGGAAGTGCTGGCAGGGAAGGAGTTGCAGTTCAGATCGGAGCAACCCTGTCTCATGCACTCGGAAGAAAATTAAACTTCCCAGAGAATGGAAGAATAATGTTAGTCATCGGTATGGCAGCAGGATTTGGAGGGTTATTTCAGACACCATTAAGTGCAACATTCTTTGCAATCGAGGTAATCGTAATCGGCAAAATGGATTATGAAGCACTACTGCCAGCATTGGCGTCTGCATATATAGCAGCATTTACATCTCATAGCCTGGGGTTAGAAAAATTTTCAGTTGCGATTAAAAATACCATAAATTTAACTGGTACGAAAACGATCATATCAGTAATCATACTTGGAATTTTATTTGGACTGACTGGAAGATTGTTTTCTTTTTCATTAAGTAAGTTAAAAGCATTTATGGGAGAAACGATCATGAATCAGTATTTAAGAATCGGAGCTATGGCAATTCCATTAGCAGCATTATTGTTTATTATTCACGGATCAAGATATAGTGGACTTGGAACAAATATAATCTCAGCAGGATTCGCAGGACAGACAATCTATAGTTATGATTGGCTCCTAAAGTTATTATTTACGATTTTTACACTGGCAATCGGATTTCAGGGTGGAGAAGTTACACCACTGTTTTCGATTGGAACATCTCTTGGAGTGATCCTTGGAGGTCTACTTGGATTACCACCTATGTTATGTGCAGCACTAGGATATGCAGCAGTCTTTGGAAGCGCAACAAATACACTGATCGCACCGATCATGATTGGATTAGAAGTGTTTGGAGGAGCTGATATGGTGCTGTTTGTTATTGTCTGTGTGATTGCTTATGGGGTGAATGGGAATATATCTATTTATGCACAAGAAAAAATTTAATTTGTGTGTTGGCCAACTGTAGATTTTGAGTATATGATAAAAAATAAATAAACGATCGGAAGAGCAGCTAGAGAATTTTCCTCACGTTTTTTACAGATCGCTGATCCGCCGGCTTTCCTTGCGTAACTCGCCTTCAAAGGTATTGAAAACAGTACTCTTTGAGGCTCAAACAACGCACCAAGCCGGCTGCGAATCCGTAAAAAACGTGGCAAAATTCTAATGCTGCTCTTCCGATCGTTTATTTATTTTTTATCATATACCTAAAGTCTAGAGTGTGGACAATTACAAGATTGAAAAATTTAAGTGGGTGTGTATGGAGGACAGCATTGGTTGTAAAATAGGGAACTTTCAGACAGAAAGTAATGTTATTATGCTTCATAAACATCCCAACAAATCGGTGCTGTTTAAGCTCTTTCATCTTCTGTCAACGAATCCAAAACTTATCAGTCAATACCGTTTAACATACACACTGTATAGTGGTTTGAATCACGTAAATTATTTGAATATTTTATAATATTCCACCAATAATTTCCGTCTTCAAACTACAAATCACAATTTGCAATAAATTTCGTAAAATGTTAAGATTAATAAAGAAACACACCCAAGGAGAAATGCAAAAATGGAAGAAAGATGGGACATTTACGATAAGAATAAACAACTGACAGGCCGTACAATGAAGAGAAATGACTGGACATTAAAAGATGATGAATATCATCTGACAGTTCTTGGAGTCATTAGAAGATCAGATGGCAAATTTTTGATCACAAAGAGAGTTATGACAAAGGCATGGGCACCAGGATGGTGGGAAGTGTCTGGTGGTGCTGCACAGGCAGGGGAAGTATCTTATGATGCAGTTCTTCGTGAAGTGAAAGAAGAAACAGGACTGGATGTTAAAGATGCTGAAGGCGGATATATGTTTACATATAAGAGAGAGAATCCAGGAGAAGGAGATAACTATTTTGTAGATGTTTATCGTTTTACATTAGATATCGATGACAGTGATGTAAACTTTCAGGAAGCAGAGATTGACGGCTATATGTTTGCTTCAATAGATGAGATCAAAGCATTTGCACAGGAAGGGATTTTCCTGCACTATGATAGTATAAAAAAGGTATTCGAGTAAGGCAATGAGTTCAACAATAAAACGTAATAAATATGAAATTGATATGTGCAATGGAACGATCATGGACAAACTGATCTCATTTTCGTTACCATTGATGTTATCCGGAATTTTACAGCTGATGTTTAATGCAGTGGATATTATAGTTATCGGAAGATTTAGTGGGAGCCAGTCGCTTGCAGCGGTTGGATCAACCACTGCCCTGATCAATATGTTTACCAATTTATTTATTGGAATATCCCTTGGAGCGAATGTTTTATCCGCAAGATTTTATGCGGCGGGCAAAGATAAAGAAATGTCTGAAACCGTTCATACGGCAATCACACTGGCGCTGATCAGCGGAATTATTATGGTCTTTGTAGGATTGATCTTTGCAAAACCAGTATTAGAATTAATGGATACACCAGATGATGTGATCAATCTTTCCACTCTTTACATGAGAATTTATTTTATGGGGATGCCGTTTTTTATGCTTTATAATTATGGAGCATCCATTTTAAGAGCGGTCGGAGATACAAAACGTCCGCTGTTTTATTTGATCGTTGCTGGAATTGCAAATGCAGGTCTTAACATGTGTCTGGTTATCATTTTTCATCTTGGCGTTGCAGGAGTTGCGATCGGAACGGTAATTTCACAGCTGATCTCAAGTATACTCGTGCTTCGATGTCTGTATCGATCAGAAACAAGTTACCAACTGCGTTTTTCAAAATTAAAGATTCAAAAGGAATATTTAAAACAGATTTTTCAGGTAGGAATTCCAGCAGGAATTCAAAGCACTGTTATTAATTTCTCTAATGTATTATTGCAGTCATCAGTGAATTCTTTTGGATCGATCGCAATGGCAGGATATACAGCGGCAAATAATATTTTTGGATTTTTGTATGTTACAGTGAATGCAGTGACACAGGCTTGCATGAGTTTTACCAGTCAGAACTATGGTGTTGGAAAATGGAAACGAATGGATCGTGTCTTGATCGACTGTCTGATCTTATCATTTGTTGCAATGATGATCTTGGGAAACAGTGCTTATTTCTTTGGACCTAAACTCTTGACGATTTATACAAGTAATTCAAAAGTAATTCAATGTGGAATGGAAATCTTGTTATATACAACAGTTACGTATTTTCTCTGTGGATTTATGGATCTGTTTCCTGGAGCACTTCGCGGAATGGGGCGTTCTGGTGTGCCGATGATCCTTTCGATCATTGGAACGGTAGGAACAAGAATCGTATGGATTTTCTGGATTTTCCCGAATCATAGATCATTGGATATTTTATTTATATCATATCCAGCATCCTGGATCATAACGATCGTATTACAGGTGATCTGTTATTACTTTGTGAGAAAACAATTATATGCAAAAATGAGAGCAGAAGCATAATAACAAACAGGCAGTACATTAACCAGAACTGGAAGAATGTACTGCCATTTTTTGTTGGAATCCTGCATATCAGAATTCTATTTTTCCTTTTTATGAATATGAACCTCAGGAATTGCTACATTATCATAGAGGATAGAATGTTTTTCTTCTTTTTCCTGTTCTATTTCATCAATATGTTCCTCAATCTCATCAAAATCTTTTGTATGGATCTCGGGTATTGCGACATTTTCGCTTTTCATTTTATATTCTGATTTCTCACGGAGCTTATTTCGGATTGCTTCGCGTCTTTTTTTTCTTTTTCCAAACATTTTTCATCGTCTCCCTCTAGATTATAGAAAATTGATAAAGAACGTGATCACCAGACTATTTAAGAAGTCTGCAAATAAACTACCGATCAAAGGTACCAGAAGGTAAGCTTTGACGGATGGGACATAACGTTCACAGATTGCCTGCATATTCGCCATGGCGTTTGGCGTGGCACCCATTCCGAAACCACATACGCCAGAAGATAATACAGCGGCATCATAGTCTCTTCCCATGATATTAAATACTACAAAATAAGTAAATAAGAACATCAAAATAGTTTGTCCTGCAAGTAATGTGATCAGTGGAAGTGCAAGGTCTGCAAGTTGCCATAATTTTAAAGTGATCATGGCGATTCCTAAGAATAAAGATAGGCTGATACCACCAATATCATTGATCTCACCCATATAAATTGTAAATTGTCCAGAATATTCGCCGATGTTACGCATAAATGCAGCAGCGATCATGGCACCGATATAGATTGGGAATGTCATACCTGTCATGGAAAGCAATTTGGAAATGATCGTTCCGATCCCCATGGCGATGATCAGCTGGAACACGGCAGCTGGATACATACTTGTGTGACGTTCATGCTTTTTCTCTTCTTCAATTAACAGGCTGTTATCTTCAGGAATTGCAGTCTTTAAAAGATTTTTCTTCTCAATCAGACGTTTTCCAACGGGACCGCCCATGATACTTCCAGCGATCAATCCAAATGTAGCAGCAGCTGTACATAAAGTGCTGGCACCTTTAACACCAAAGTCTTCAAGAACAGGTCCAAATGCACCAGCGGTACCATGACCACCGATCATAGGGATAGAACCTGTACAGAGTCCAACCAAAGGACTGATCTGTAGTGCTTTGGACAGACCGACTGCAAGGAAGTTCTGGCATATGATCAGCATGATCACAAGGACCAGGAAAATGATCAAAGATTTTCCACCACTTTTTAAGACTTTTAAGTTTGCCTGAAATCCAACAGATGTAAAGAAGAATACCATACAGACTTCTTTTAGAATATCATCAAAGGAAAATTCGGCAATTCCAGTTACATAACATACACAGGTAAAGATTGCAAAGATCACACCGCCGATCACAGGTGCAGGAATACAAAATCGTTCTAAGATCGCAATCCTGTGTTTTAAAAAGTTTCCTAACATCAAAACGACTACGGCAACCGCGATCGTCTGATACATATCTAGTTGTATTGTCATTTATTTACACCGCAGCGGTTAATTGCTTCCTTTCTCTGTATTTACTGTGATTCCATGTTGTTTATAATAGGCAGCAGCACCGTCATGGAATGGAATCGTGATACCATCAACGGCAGTTGTCACATCAAGAGAAATATCTACAGGTAGTGCATACTGAATCTGCTGTTGATTCTTAAACAGAATCTGTGTAATGTCTTTGACAGTATCTTCGGAAAGTTTATCACTTGCAAGAAGAACAGCTTTGACACCAACAGTTTTAATTTCTTTAGTCTGATTTACATATGTACCTGCAGGTATTGTATATTCTGTGTAAAATTTATAAGATTTCTTCAGACGAGAAACCCCTTTTTGATCAAGACTGACCAGACGAATCTTACACTGTTTTGACAGCTCATTGATCACAGTCGTCTGAACACCTGCGGTACAGAAAAATGCATCAATATCGCCAGATTTTAATTTCTTGGCGGCATCTGTATAATTCAAATTTACAGTATCAACAAGTCTTTCGTTTAATCCATAAGCATTTAAAATCTGCAACGCATTCTGTTCAGTTCCAGATTCTTCTTCACCAATGCAGACCTTTTTCCCTTCTAGATCATCCATAGACTGAATGTCTGAATCCGCAGGAACCACAATCTGACAGGCTTCTGTATAAAGGGAAGCAACAGCACGATATCCCTGATATTTCTTATCATTTTCAAAAATACCAGTGCGGTTATAAGCATCATTGATCAAATCCATTTGGGCAACAGCCATCTGAATGTAATCTTTAGATAACAGACGAAGATTTGCAGCAGAACCTGCAGTTGTTTTTACTTCAATGTTATATTTTTTACTCTTAGATGAGATAAGGTTGGCAAAAGTATCACCAAAAATCTGGTAAGTACCACCGATTCCAGCAGAACCAAAGCGGATTTTTCCAGAATTCATCTTACACCCAGTCAAGCATGTACTGATCATAATTGCGACAGCACAAAGTACCATAAGTTTCTTTTTCAAAATATCACCTCTCATTTTTAACATTTCCTTGTCTTTATTTTAACATTAAATTGTTATTTCGAATAGTTTTAGAGCAAAAAAATTATTCATGACCTTCGTTATATAGTTTTTGTATGTTTTCAGGAAGTTTATCAGGCAACATGGCATTTATAGCATCTTCATTACCATCTTTCATTGCTGTTTCATAATACCAGCACTTGAATTTTAAGAGGGAAAGAGTTTTTTGAAGTTCTTGGATTTCAGTTTCAACAGCTGATTTTCTAGATTCAAATAATTCTTTCCTTTTTTCATAGCTTGCGCTGCCTTCAGATACCCAGAGAAAAAATTGCTTTATATCTTTGATCTCAAGACCGGATTTCTTCAGACATTCAATAATACGAAGCGCTTCCAATTCATTATCACTAAAATAACGGATGTTTCCTTTACGTTCCAGATTAGGAAAAAATCCTTCCTTGTCATAATACCTTAAGGTAGAAACAGGAAGATCAAACATTGTAGAGACTTGACCGATCGTGTACATAGAAAAACCTTCTTTCAAAAATATTCTTGACCTAAAGTTAACTTTAGGTTGTATGATATAAATATCATACACTATTGCTAGTGTATTTACAAGAAACCAGACAAGGAGAAAAATAGATGTATATTGAAAATATTAATGGTCCAGAAGATGTCAAGAAATTATCCGAGGATCAGTTAAATGTACTTGCAGAAGAAATTCGTGATGCATTATTAAAAAAATTAAGTAAACATGGAGGTCATTTTGGACCGAATTTTGGTATGGTAGAAGCAACGATCGCCATGCATTATGTATTTGAATCGCCAAAAGACAAGATCGTATATGATGTTTCCCATCAATCTTATCCACACAAAATGTTGACTGGACGTAAGGATGCATTCTTATATGAAGAACATTATGATGATGTATCAGGATACAGTAATCCAGGAGAAAGTGAGCATGATCATTTCACAATTGGGCATACATCAACTTCTATAAGTCTTGCACTTGGACTTGCCAAAGCAAGAGACCTAAAAGAAGAAAATGGAAATGTGATCGCAGTGATCGGAGATGGATCTTTAAGTGGAGGGGAAGCGTTAGAAGGTCTTGATTATGCCGCAGAATTAGGTGGAAATCTGATCATTGTAGTTAATGATAACGATATGTCGATCGCAGAAAACCACGGTGGATTATATGATAACTTAAAAGAACTTCGTGATACAAATGGAGAGGCGGAATGTAATCTGTTTAAGGCGCTGGGATTAGATTACATTTATGTCAAAGAAGGAAATAAAGTCGTTGACTTGATCGAAGCATTTAAACGTGTTAAGGATACAAAAAAAGCAGTTGTTGTTCATATTAATACGCAAAAAGGAAAAGGATATAAATTAGCTGAGGAACATAAAGAAGAGTGGCATTACTGTGCCCCATTTGATGTGGAAACAGGAAATCCTTTAGATTCCTTTGATGGTGAGGATTTCTCAAGTGTAACAGCACAATATCTGTTAAAGAAAATGAAAGAAGACAAGAAGGTTGTAGCGATCACTTCTGGAACACCAACAGTTATGGGATTTACAGAAGATAAACGTAAGGAAGCTGGAAAACAGTTTATCGATGTTGGGATCGCGGAAGAAACAGCAATGGCAATGGCGGCAGGAATTGCAGCAGGTGGTGGAAAACCAATTTATGGAGTATATTCAACATTTGTACAGAGAACTTACGACCAGATCACACAGGATCTGTGCATCGACAGCAATCCAGCAACGATCGTAACATTCTGGGGATCTGTCTATGGGATGAATGATGTTACACACCTTGGATTACAAGACATTCCAATGATGAGCAATATTCCAAACCTAGTATATTTAGCACCAACAACAAAAGAAGAATATCTTGCTATGTTAGACTGGAGTATCGAACAGGATCAATATCCAGTAGCGATCAAACTTCCAGGTGGAGAAATGATCTCTGACGGTAAAAAAATAACAAAAGATTTCAGTCAGTTAAACAAATATGAAGTCACAGAAAAAGGAAGCAAAGTTGCAGTTATTGGACTTGGAACATTCTACAATATGGGATGTGAAGTTGCAAAAGCAGTAGAAGAAAAGACAGGAATAAAAGCAACCGTGATAAATCCATATTATATTACTGGAATTGATGAAGTATTATTAGAAGATTTAAAGAAAGATCATGATGTAGTTATTACATTAGAAGATGGATTTTTAGAAGGAGGATTCGGAGAAAAGATTGCACGATTCTATGGGGATTCTGATATGAAGGTATTTAATTATGGAGTGAAGAAAGAATTATTAGATCGATATGATATTGAAGAACTTCTTAAGAAGAATCATTTAACTGTTGAATTGGTGAATAGTGATTTGGCTAAACTTTGGTATATATAAATGAGGAGGATTCTTGGGCGCAACTTTAAGCATTTTCAAAAAATCGATGAAAATGCGGGTTGTGACCAAGAATCCTCCTCATTTATATATTCAAAGACTTTATCAAATCTACTCTCCGAAACTGATTCCGATTGTCTTTGCTTCCTGAATCATAGAGCATTCAGGATCTACATATTTTAATTTTCCAGCAACTTCAGATAAAGGAACTTTCTTAGTTTCTCCATCAATGATTCCGACCATATAACCATATTCTTTATTTAAGATTAATTCAGCAGCGAAAGCACCGACTCTTGTAGCAAGAACTCGATCATAAGCACAAGGTGATCCACCACGTTGTGTGTGTCCAGGAACAGTAACACGTACTTCGCGGTCTGTTTTCTCTTCCAGTGCAGCAGCAATTTCATAAGCAACAGAAGGATATCTTCGTTCAGCAAGTTTTGCTTTGTACTGCTTTTTCTTTAATTTTGCATCTTCTTTGGAAATTGCACCTTCGGCAACGGCTAAGATAGAAAATTTCTTTCCAGCAGCAAAACGTTTCTCTATAACTTCAGCAACTTTATCAATGTCATAAGGAATTTCAGGAAGTAAGATCACATCAGCACCACCAGCGATTCCAGCATGGAGTGTAACATGTCCAACTTTATGTCCCATAACTTCAACAATAAATACACGGCTGTGAGAAGAAGCAGTTGTATGAATACGATCGATCGTATCAGTAGCGATATCAACAGCACTCTGGAATCCAAATGTCATTTCAGTTCCCCAAAGATCATTATCGATTGTCTTAGGAAGAGTCACAACATTTAAACCTTCTTCACGAAGCATATTCGCTGTTTTGTGAGTTCCATTTCCGCCAAGGATCACAAGACAGTCAAGTTTATATTTTTTGTAATTGCTTTTCATAGCTTCTACTTTATCAAGACCATTTTCATCAGGAATACGCATCTTCTTAAATGGCTGTCTGGAAGTACCAAGGATCGTACCACCACGAGTAAGAATTCCAGAAAAATCATCTGGAGTCATGCAATCAGCAATTCCATAGATCAGTCCCTTATATCCATCACGAAAACCATAGATTTCCAGATCATTTCTTTTTGCACTTAAACCTTTGATTACACCGCGCATGGCTGCGTTCAATGCCTGACAATCACCACCGCTGGTTAAAATTCCAATTCTTAACATGGATTATCTACCTCCGAGTATAAAATTTAAAAATAAATTAACATAAATCTAAATACCATTTTATCATATAATTATATACAGAAAATATAAAATCTAGTAAATATAATGTTAAAAAAATGTGAAATAAACAATATATAAACCCAAAGAAATCCTTGTTGAACAAACTGAAAAAATAAGATAATATAACAATAGATAGTCTCTGTTAAAAGAAAGAGACATATTTGCACGGAGGAAATCAGATGAAAAGTGATCGTTTTTTAATAAAAGTAGCAGAACTGTATTATCAGGATGGATTGTCACAGCAGCAGATCGCAAAGAAACTACATACATCAAGAACAAGCATTTCAAGAGCATTGATTCAAGCAAGAAATGAAGGATATGTTCAGATCAGGATTCAGTACCCAGAACAAAGTAATCTAGGACTGGAACGCAAATTAGAAGAAAAATATGGATTAACAGAAGCATTGATCGCGGTCCCTGCGTACGATCAGTCAGTGGAACAGGAAATTTCATACCAAGCAGTGGACTACATTTTGCGAGTGTTAAAGAAAAATATGATTCTTGGAATGACATGGGGAAGGGCCATGCATGGATTTGTAGAACAACTTGCAAAAGATGAAAGACTGCGTTCATTATCATTTCAGAACGTAAAAGTTGTACCATTTCTTGGAACCCCGGGTGTAACACAAGTCGATTCGTGGGATGCAACAACATATTCAAATACGCTAGCGACAAAAGTAGGAAATTTACTGCATTGTGCAAGTTATAACTTGTCAGCACCAATGTATGTGGATGGTTCAAAAGAAAAAGAAATGATCGAAGGAATCGAAGAAATTTCAAAAGTTCTTCAGATGGCAGAAAACGCAGATATTGCCTTGATCGGAATAGGCTCTATGCAAAAAGATTCTTCTATTTTAAAAGCAGGGATCCGAACAGAGGAAGAATATAAAGAATTGATTCAAAAAGGTGCAGTAGGAGAAATTGTTGGAAGGATTTATGATAAAGAAGGACAAGTTGTGGATGAAGATCTAAGAAGAAAGATGATCGGAATCTCCACGCAGCAGATCAAAAAAATCCCAGTCAGAGTTGGAATCTCTTATGGAAAAGATAAAGTAGAAGCGATCAAAGGTGCGATCAAAGGAGAAATGATTAATGTACTGGTAACAGATGCGACGACTGCAGAAAAATTAATGGAATAAGTTTATAAAAAGAGATAAAAATAAGAAATTCAAAGAAGTTGTTTTGTAGAAAAATATGCAAGGCAGCTTCTTTTTTTGATTGAAAAATTAATTCTGCTATTGACAAATAAATCGGGTAAATCTATAATAGGTTTAACAAATGACAAGGTACATGATCAAATGACCATATACCAAGAATAGAAAAGGAGAAGAATATGAAGACAAAAGCAGTCAGAATTTATGGTGAATCAGATTTAAGATTAGAAGAATTTGACATGGGTGAATTACAATATGATGAGATTTTAATGGAATTGATCACAGATAGTATCTGCATGTCTACTTATAAAGAAACAATTCAAGGAGCCAAACACCAGAGAGTGAATGATGATATTAGCGAAAGACCGATCATCGTAGGCCATGAATGTGCAGGAATCATTCGAGAAGTTGGAGCTAAGTGGAAAGACAAATATAAAGTAGGAGCCAGATATACGATGCAGCCAGCATTGAATATCGAGGGATCTATGGCAGCTATTGGATATTCTTACGAATATTGTGGTGGTGCAGCGACATTTGTTAAGGTTCCAGCAATTGTCATGGAGAAAAATTGTCTATTAGCACTTGATGATAATACAGCATTTTTTGAAGCATCTTTGGCAGAGCCAATGAGCTGTATCATAGGAGCATTTCACTCCATGTATCATAATGAACGAGGAGTCTATGAACATACGATGGGGATTGTTGAAGGTGGAAAAAGTGCACTTTTAGCAAGTTGTGGGCCAATGGGATTGGGAGCGATCAGCTATATGTTAAATTGCGATCGCAAACCATCGCTGTTAGTCATCACAGATATTGACGAAGCAAGATTAAAACGAGCCAGCGAATTATTCAGTAAAGAATATGCAAAAGAACGAGGCGTGGAAATTCATTTTGTAAATACAGCAAAAGTAGATGATCCAGTAAAAACATTAAGAGATTTAACTGGTGGAACAGGATTTGATGATGTATCTGTTTATGCACCGATCAGACCAGTAATCGAGATGGCAGATCAGATCTTAGGATTTGATGGATGCTTAAATTTCTTCGCAGGTCCAGTTGATCCGAAATTATCAGCAATGTTTAATTTCTTTGATGTTCATTACAAGATGCATCATCTAGTAGGATCTAGTGGTGGAAACACCGATGATATGAGAGAATGTTTGAAATTAGCAGGAGAAGGAAGATTAGATCCAGCAGTGATGATCACACATATTGGAGGAATTGATGCAGAAATCGATACAGTATTGAATCTTCCAAAGATTAAAGGTGGTAAGAAACTGATCTATCTAGGTAAGAATATGGAATTAACAGCAATCGATGATTTTGAAGAAAAAGGCAAGACAGACCAGCGGTTTAAAGAGTTAGATAAGATCACAAAAGCACACAATGGATTATGGTCAAAAGAAGCAGAAGATTATCTGCTGGCTAATTTTTAAAGATATAGAGATAATAAGGAGGATACTCAAATGTTAGTAAATAGTAAAAAGATATTAGAAGAAGCCAAAGCAGGACATTACGCAGTCCCAGCAGCCAACATTGTAAACCTTGAGAATATCAAAGGAGTGATCGAGGCGGCAGAAGAAACAAAACACCCATTGATGGTGTGTCTGGCGGAGGTTCATCTTCCAACATTAGGGCTTGAAGAAGCAGCAACGATCGTAAAATATTATGCAAACAAAGGTAACCAAGATATCGCGCTTCATTATGATCATGGATTTACGATCGATCTTGTGAAGAAAGCCATTGATGTTGGATTTACCTCTGTTATGATTGACGGATCCAGCCTTCCATTTGAAGAAAATGTTGCAAAGACAAAAGAAATTGTAGCATACGCACATGAAAGAAATGTCACAGTAGAAGCTGAGATCGGTCATGTAGGAGAAGGAGATAGCTATCATGTAGAAGGAAATACAATGCTTACAACAGCAGAAGAAGCAAAGAAATTTGTCCAACTTACAGGAGTCGATTCCCTGGCAGTTTCTATCGGAACAGCACATGGAGAATACAAAGGAACACCACATCTTAATTTTGAAAGATTACAAGAAATTGCAGAAAATGTAGATATTCCACTTGTACTTCATGGAGGATCTGGCTCTGGGGATGAGAACCTATCTAAAGCAGTAGAACTTGGAATTTGTAAAGTTAATATCTGTACAGATTTATTAAATGCAGCAAGAGATAATAGCAAAGATGGATATGATACAAGAAGCTATTATGACAGCATTACACTTGCAAAAGATGGATTTAAAGAATGTCTCAAACATTATTATGAAGTATTCCATACAAAATAATAAATAGAGCATTGTTTTTGGATAATATAGATTGACAGAAAACAATATAAAAAATATAATAACAGTATAACAGAATAAACTTGGCAAAGCAGTTGAAAGATTGTGACGCAAAACTATAGGGCCTGTTAAATGGCAGCCAGTTGCAGATATATAATAAGAGGACACTGTAGTTATTTGAATGGTATCCTCTTATTTTTATTGCATTGGAAAAATATAAGTGTAAACTTCGTCTGAAAATGATAAATCGTATTTCGTGTATTATAAGTTCATCAGCAAAAGCAATGATAAAAATGTAATAGAAAAGAAAGGAAGATTTATCATGGGAAGATTAAAAATTGCACAGTATATCGCAGTAGGAGCGACAGCGCTATCAGTAATTGCAGCAATAGTTGGAACGAATACCGAGGTTGGAAATGCATTGATGGTGTTTGGTGTTTTAGGAGCATTAGTTTCATATCTTTTTGGTGGATTTGGAACAGCTGTTAAAATAGCATCAAAAATTGCAAAATGGGGTTGGTTTGTAGTACCATTTCCTCTCGATATCATAACATTTATAGTAGCATTTATTGTTACGATCTATGTATTCTTGTTTTTACCAATTATTCCTGTAAGAAAGGCATACAAAGAAAGCTTGTATGAATAGACATGTTTATTTGATAATGCCTGAATTCTTAAAATGTGGCCATGAGATTTTTCTCATGGCTACATGTCAAAAAGGAGAAAAAGCATTGGATTATAATGATGGTAGAATCGATTTAGAAACAGTAGTGATTAAAGATGAAATTTCTAGATGTGAAAGTATAGACGAATTAAGGGAAAATATTTTTCCACGTATAAAGAGTCAACAAGAACAATGGAGCAAAAAAATAAATGAAATAATAGAAGAAAGTGGATTAACAAAATCAAAATTTGCAAGCATATGTAATGTTAGCAGAGTTACAGTGAATAAATGGTGCAAGGGCGCGATTCCTAAAAATAGAGAAATGTTTCTAAAAATTGGAATGGCAGCGGGATATCAGTTGGAAAAAATGAACCAGCTATTACAAAGATATGGGAGATATCCAGAACTATATTCGAAGAGTTTGGAAGATTGTGTTTGTATTTTTGTTTTGACACAAGAATATGGAGAAGAAACATTAAATAAATATAATTATATTCTGAATAAGATAAAAGAAAATATTATCAGGAGTAATCAGGCGGAGCAAAATGACATAACAACAGAATTATTTGACATAAAACTTTCAGATATAAAAAATGAAGAAGGATTGGAAAAATTTATTGTGGATAATACTACGATTTTTGAGAATGCATACAATAAGTTTTATGCTTATGTAAAAATGCACATAAGAATAAATTATCAAGGATTTGGAGGAAGTGTATTTGAATTGGCAGAAGGACAAGGATGGTCTTCATCATTAAGGCAGTGTATATCAGCTATAAATCAAAGAAAATGGTATCCAACAAGGAATAAGATTATTTCAATTGGTCTTCATTTAAGTATGGATCATGAGCAGATTGATGAAATGTTAGAATTAGCACATATGGAAGCATTATGTGCTAAGAATATTTTTGAGAGTGTAATCATGTTTATTTTGGATGATGCAGATCTTAATAACATGCTAGATAATGAATCAGAAGAATATGATCCAGATGAACTTTGTATTTATGCAAGAGAAGTGCTTGAACAATTAGAGTTACCTGAAATTGATTCTTTTATTTCGGAATTGCCGGAGATGGATGAGGATGAAGGATAAAAAAGAAAATATTTTAGTTATTATTGAAAATGGACAAATAAAAACTTATACATTAGATGATAAAATAAAGTGGGAAATAGGCAGACCGTCTAAGAATAATAATCCAGATATAAAACTTCGATCAACAACAGTAAGCAGAAAGCATGGAAAATTCGAAAATCTTGATGGAATCTGGTTTTATGTTGATTATAATGGGAAAAATGGTACCGTGTATAATCACAAATATATTAGTCCAGGATTGAAAGGACGAATAAAGCCTGTAATGTTGGAACATGGAGATGTTTTTGTATTTGGGGGATCAAAAGAAGAAGTTATTAATTGCAAGACAGTTTTTGGATTGTTTCTTACGGAAGAATTCGAAGATGGATGGAGAATCGTAGATACAAAAGATTATGGAAAAATAAAATTTATTACAGACGATAAAATTACTACAAGAGAAAATCCAAAGAAGGGAATGGTCATTCATACAAATTATGGGATTGCTATTTACATGGGAAGTTTGACATATTTAACAGGAAACATAGAGATAGAAGGTTACTAAATAGAAAGCAGGATTTACATGCTGAACTTAGATAAAACAGGGCTTGATAAGTTACTGGTTCAACTAGAAGACAAACAGTTTTTCGGCAATAGATACCGATTATATAAGGAAAAAGCAGAACCTGTGTTGTTGGGAAAAGGTACATTTTCATATGTATATGAAATGTATGATTATAAAAATTCTGATAAACATTACGCAGCAAAAGTGATTGGAGTTGAAGGAAAAGACTTAAGTGAAGAAAAAATATTAGAAGCCATGAAGATGCAATCATTTTTGAGTGACCAGTCGAAAAACATCATAAGGGTGATCGCAATTTGGATTGCAAAAGTAATATTAGATGAGCACGGAGACGTTTTAGACATAATTAGATATGATCAGATGGAATATGAGAGTGCAGAAGGTATCGCTATAAAAATTATTTTGATGGAACGATCAGAAAGTATTATCTCGAAAGATAAGTACGGCAATGTAAAATTATTAAGGGATGAGCTAAAAACGCAAGAGGAGATTCTGAAATTTGCAAAAGAAATAGGAGAGGCATTGCTTGTTATTCATAACAATGGATATTTACATCGAGATATAAAGTTAGAAAATATATTTTGGGATGAAGAAAGCAGACAGTATAAGTTAGGGGATTTTGGAATTGCAAAATATATAGGCGATGGGGATGCTGAGACAAAAGCATTTACCAATGGATATGGAGCACCAGAAATAGAGAGACAATTGCAGTTTTCTTATAATACACCGGCAGACATTTATTCTTTTGGAATAACATTATTTTTATTATTAAACGATTTAAAATTCCCGGCATCATCAGGATATTATGTCAATAGTATTCAATATTCAAAAGATTTTTCTGTGCCAGCACCATGTAATGCACCGTCGGATATGGCTAGAATTATTAGAAAAATGTGTAGTTATCGAGCGGAAAACAGATACCAGATGGTCAAGGAGATAATTACAGATTTAAATCAGATTGATCAAAGAAAGAAGGATCAAGAATCTAAAGAATATGATGATTTGGAAACAGTGACATATCGGGAATATGTTGATACACAAAAAGAAACCAATATAGAAGAAAATAATGAGAAAAATGATACGTATAAAGAAAAAGCATGGTGGGAAAAAGAAGAGTATGAATTAAACAGAGAAGATCAAAAAAAAAGAAATCAAGCATATGAGAAAATGTATGTACGATCGAGTTTTTGGAGAATGATTGCGATAGCAGTTTTGACAGTATGTCTTTTGAACTTATTTCCAAGTAAGATTAATAATATACATGATTGGCAGTTTTGGATATTTCCGATAATATTGTTGGTAGATTCCATATCACAATCAATAAAGGAATTTTATATGGAATTCAATATTGTCGTTATAGCTTTCACAATATATAGTATGTATACACTTGGAGTAGAGGTATCCCAGATTGTTACAATTTTAATTGTAATTTTAGGAACTCCAACAATTACAATGGGATATTCCATTGGATTTGGAATATGGCTTATTCAGATGTTAACAGGAAATACGGCATGGATAAAATTTCTTCATATAAAGGATTTAGGATGGTTAATACTCCTTTTATTTATAGGAATCATACAAGAGTATATGATACTAAGAGCAGAATATGAAAAAGAAATCATCCTGAGATTTATATTGTGGGTGAAGATAATAGGATATTTATCTTATGTGATGGTCATAGGAGGAATAATCTTATGGGCATTAGATAGGATGAAAATAATGTCAATTCCAGAAATTATACGGCAAGTTCATTTGATGAGAATAGGAATTGGAATTTTTATCATACAGATAATAACATTACAAAAAGAGGGAATATTAGATAAGGAAAATATTGGAGAGGATAAATAAGATGAATCTATGGACAAATGAAGAAATAGAAAAAATCTTAGTGCAGTTAGATCAAAGGAAACTTCCTTTTGAAAAATATACTTGTGTTAAAAATCAATCATCATTGCAATTACTTGGACGCGGAGGTTCTGCAAATGTTTATGAAGCAGAAGATAGAAAATTTCATAAAGAAAAATTTGCGATTAAGGTAATAGGGTTCAGAAAGCAAAATTCTGACTCGGATTTCTTTTTACAATCAGTAAAAGCTCAAAAGGAGTTAAGCAGCTTAAACAATGATATATTGAAAATATATAAATATATAGAACTCTGGGTAGCTCTTGATGAATATGATAATGTATTATCGGTATTTAAAGAAAAACCAGAAAAGACACAAAATCAGATGATTAATTTAAGATTTATCTTAATGGAAAGAATTCCTTCAATTATTCAAAAAACAAAAGAACATAACACACAGATGATTCCAGATAAATTGGGAGCAGGAGACGAACGTGAAGTATTAAAACTTGCATATGATATAGGAACAGCATTAAAAAAAGCACATGATAAAAATATATTACATAGAGATGTTAAATTAGAAAATGTATTTTATTCAAAACAGAAACAACAATATAAATTAGGGGATTTTGGGACAGCTAAAAAAACAGAAGATGGGTTTGCAGCAACGATTGTATTTACACAAGGTTATGTAGCACCAGAAGTTCGGTTAACAGATGATAAATATGATAACACGGCAGATATTTATTCTTTTGGAATGATGCTATATGTCATTATGAATAACTTAAAATTTCCAGAATCCGAAGGGTATTATGCAAATTCTGAAACACAATATGATCAAGGATACATAGTACCATACCCAGAAAACAAAATTTCAGAGGAATTTTATCATATAATATCAAAAGCATGTATGTATGATGCCGACAAACGATATCAGACAATGGAAGAAATGTTATTAGATATTGAAAATCTTATGACAGGTAAAAATTTTTATTATAAAAAGAAACATAAGACAGCATCTCTAGCGTTGGGGTTATTATTATCTGCAATAGGGCTAATTACTTTAAAATTGATGGTTATGCCTAATGTTGTAGTGAAATTTACAAACATGGAATATATATTTTTGATATGTTGCTTGATAACAGGAGTAAGACATGTATCAAACAAGAAGACAAGAATGCTTAATTTTATGATTTTTTGTATGGGGATATATTTATTGAGCTTAAATGGAATTAGTTTGAAAAAATATTTTATTTTCCTATTTTTGATATTAACTGTTCAAGGCATAATCATGATTTGTTTGTCGGTAGGAGCGATGCTTATAAATGTAACATCAATGTTTCAACAAATAAATACACAATACATATTTATTGATACAAAGTATAAATGGATTCCTGTGATTTGCATATTGTTAGGGGGTGTACTTTTATATCAATATTTAATCCTTACATCGGATGATCGTAGGATGGGGAAAATACTATATAAAAAAGGTATTTATTGGATGATTATAGAGCTGTTCTTTGGTTCACTATGGATGATACCAAATTATAATCATTCAATAGTTCATATAATCTGTAATAAAATATTTGGTACAGGAGTTATAGATTTAAAAATGGTAGGAATGACAGGGTTCATATTTTGTACCTTATGGGTGATCAGGGAAAGAATTTTGATAAGATATGAAGATGAAGAAATATAGACTTTATGAGGAAGAATTATGGATAAATTAAACGAGCAAGAAATGGACGAGTTAACAAGAATTTTATTGAATACAGAAGAACAATGTCAGATGGTAGATCAGATGATTAAAAAACAAATAGATGTAAAAGATCAGATGATAGATAAGCTACATAAAGAACTAGAATATTATAAACAAGAGAGTGCAGATAGATTTATTGAACAAGTGATGAAAGCAATCATAAAAGTTCGTAAAGATATGAAAAGACAGATATATTCTGAACAATGGGAGGGAATGTCAAAAGAAGATATAAAACGGGAATACATTTACATTTATGAGGATCTATTGGACCTTCTGGAACAACAGAATATCGATGTGTATGAAACAAGAGAAGGAGATATGTTTGATGCAGCAATCCATCAAGCAAAAACAGAACTCACAAATGAGATTGAAAATGATAAAAAGATCAAACAAAGTGTAGAAGAAGGCTACAAAAAAGGGGAAAAAATATTAATTCCTGAAAAAGTAGTTGTTTATAAATACAAAGAAAAGGGAGAAAATTAATTATGGGAAAAGTATTTGGAATTGATTTAGGAACAACATATTCTTGTATTGCATATATTGATGAATATGGAAAGCCGATAGTGTTGAAAAATAGTGAAGGGGAGCATACAACACCTTCTGTTGCAATGGTGGAATCAGAAAGTAATATTATCATTGGAAATGAAGCAAAACGTTCAATTGAAATAGAACCAGAGAAAACAGTTCAATTCATTAAAAGAAAAATGGGGAAAGAACAAGATTGTGTGATATTAGATGGGAAAGAATATCATGCACCAGAAATTTCAGCTTGGATATTAAAGAAGATTGTAAATGATGCAAATGATGAATTGATACAGACAGGAGTTATTGAAGAAGGGCAAGAAATAAAGGATGTTGTAATTACCTGTCCGGCTTATTTTGGAATGAATGAGAGACAAGCAACAAAGACAGCAGGTGAGCTTGCAGGGTTGAATGTATTGAATATTATTAATGAACCAACGGCAGCAGCAATTAGTTACGGTGTTTCTGGGAATCAAAAAGAAGAAACAGTTCTTGTTTATGATCTTGGAGGAGGAACTTTTGATATTACGGTAATGAATATTTCTGGTAATGAAATTTCTGTTGTTTGTACAGGTGGAGATGATCAATTAGGTGGAAAAGACTGGGATGAATGTTTCATGGACTATGTGATGCAAAGATATGAAGAAGAAACAGGAGAAGATTTATCTGAAGATCCGGAAACTGTAGCTGCATTATATGTTGATGTAGAAACATGGAAAAAAGCATTAACAACAAGAGAAAAAGTACGAATTATGGTAAATGGACCAGCAGGAAGATTTCGTGAAGAATTAACAAGAGATACATATGAGGAGCTGACAAAAGATTTATTAAATAGGACCAAAAATTTATTAGATGATGTATTGAATACAGCTGCAAAACAGGGATATCCAATTTCAAGAATAGATAAAGTATTATTGGTAGGTGGGTCATCAAGAATGCCTCAGATATCTAAAATGATAGAAAATGATTATCATGTAACACCAATACTTGCAGATCCAGATGAAGCGGTTGCAAAAGGTGCTGCAATATATGCGAATAATGAAAAACAATATAAAGAATTTGTCGAGACAAAAGCACAGGAATCTGGAAAAACAATAAAAGAAATTGAAGAAGAAAATATAGTAGATGGAAAGTTAGATCAAGAATATGCAGCACTTAGTCAAAATTTTGGAGAAATGCGAATTAATATAACAAATGTTTTGTCAAGGACATATGGAGTGGGTGCATTTGATGAGGATCATAAGTATAAAATTACCAATATGTTAATGATAAATGAAAAGTTGCCAGCAAAGGAAACAAAAACGTTTATGACACTATATGATGATCAGGATGGTGTAGATCTAAAAATTTATGAAAGTCGTAGTACTGATGGGGTAATAGATGTTGAAGATAAGGAGCCAATTACAACAATTCATATGAGTTTTAATAGAACTGTTCCGAAGGGAACTAAAATTGTACAAACAATGGCATTAGATAATTCAGGAATTTTACATATTATAGCAGAAGAACAATTGTATCATTCAAAATTAAATACAACATTTGAATTGTCAAATCAGATGACAGGGGATACTCTTGAAAAAGTAGAAAAGAGAATGTTAGATACAAATATAGAATAGAGGAGAACACTATGGCAATAATCATAATATTTTGGGCTTGTGTAATGGCGATTATTTTCTTTGTTGTTGGAACATTTTTTAAAGCATTAGCTTCTTGCTTGGAAGGAGCAATCACAGCAATCGAGCAGATAATCGTTGTAGGATTGATCATGGTTGTAGGAATGGTAGGTCTGTATTTATTATATGCTATTATTCATGGAATCTTGAACGGAGGATTAATGGATGTAATAGCTTATGTTATTGAATTGATCATTACAATTTGTATAATCTTTGCATTATTTGGAATGATTGGAGAAATCATAATTGGAATAATAATGGTTTGTGTACAATGTTTAATAAGTGTTACAACAATGATATTAGAAAAAATGGCATGGATATTTGAAAAGGGATATGTTTCGAGTATTAATTTAATATTTAAATACGTAGAAAAATGTTAGGAGCAAAAGATGTTAGGAGCAAAAGATGTTAGGAGCAAAAGATGTTAGATTTACGTAACAGGATTTTACAGCAATATAATATAGACATTGAGAAAGAAAATGTATTTAAATTATATGGCATAGCAAATCCAAATTTAACGGATGATGAAATTGAGGAATCAATTGAAAAAACGAGAAAAAAATGGATAATGAGTTCTAACGGATCAAACGAGAGAATTGCACAGAGAGATAAAAATCGTTTGGCACAAGCAGAAAATTATGAAGGAATTCTTAGAAATAAGAAATTAAGAAAAGAAGTATATCGTTTTTATGGAAATAATAAAGGAGGGACGGGAAATAAAAGTAATTCTCAAGGAAGCATTGCATTTGCAAAATCATATTTTGAATTAGTTGGATCAACGAAAAAAATAAAAAAAAGAGATGTAGAATTTTTCTTCAAGTATTTTCAAAAAGAAGAAGGTCGAAATAAAAAGGCCATTCTTCAAATGTTAAAAGAAGATTTTAAAGTAAAAGATTTGGGAAAGGAAGAAAACTATTCAGAGAATGGTTCTGAGGGAAAAACAACGAATAAAAATAAATCAAATGTATTGGTTGTAAATTTATTTAGTGAATCTACTATTTTGAAAGTAAAAAAATGTTTTGAAAAATACGAACAGGTGTTAATGAGTAATGAGATTACAAGAAGATATCCTCTATTAAAAAAGAGCTTGTATGATTTCTTGGGAATTGACAAGATAAATACAAGTGAAGAGATTAAAAATTTATTTGAATTTACAGCGAAAGATATATTTGCTATTCGACAGGAAAGAGGATCTGAATATATACCATTAGTAGATTTATACAATAATTTAAATGCTTTGATTCAAGAAAAAGATGTAATAGATAATATTTTAGAATTTAAATTATTATTTAAATATTCAGAGTTTACACCATATATGTATGCATTTGTAGATATGAAACCTAACACAATAAAAAAATTATTAGAGGTTGCAAATACAAATTATGCATTTGTAGATGAAACGGATTTTATACTTAATTATTATTTGATTATGTATGATAATTTTGGAATTTCAAATGATGGAATTAAAAAATTAATTAAAAAGGCAAATACCAAAAAAACATCTAATGAATTAAAACAAAAAGTATATGATAAGTTTGGAATTGAACATAATAAAAGAAGAATGATACAGGCAGATATATTATATTGGCTAATGTACTGGCCAATTCTAACTGTTTATTTTGTTTTTAAAGTATCGAAGATTATTTTTACAAATTTACATAAACTACGCATACCGCTTTTCCTGCTTTTGGTAACAATTTTTAACAAAATATTTGCAGAGGCACTGCAAATGGAAGATTTGTTTGCGATAAAAGATTTATTAAGTGAGTCGACAAGAAATGTCATATTAAACAATTATTTTGGATTAACTACACAAAATAGATTTGAGATTTTCTTGTTGTCATTAACAATTGTAGTATTTTTGTTTATAATATACGTTTTACCAGCATTAGCAGGTGCATTTTTTGTCACACAATTTTCCAATGATTTTAACAAACGTTTTGATTGGATCGGTATTGAACGAACATTTAAAAATGTATTTGAAATGTTAAAAAGAAAAGTAGAATCAGGTTATAAAGAATATAAAAATTTATATGTGAAAAGCAAAATACCACATATGATATTAAATGTAATCAATTTGCTTATTTTGATTATAGGAATACATTATGGAATAATGTAAACTTTGTCTGAAAATGATAAATCAAATTTCATGTATTATAAGTTCATCAGCAAAAACGATGATGGAAATACGGAGGAAAAGAAAGGAAGATTTATTATGAAAAGATTAAAAATTGCACAGTATATTGCGATAGCAGCAACAATAATGTCAGTGATATCATGGATGGTAGGAACGCATACGGAGATGGGAATGGTGTTAATGTTTTTTGGAACTTTGGGAGCATTAGTTTCATATCTTTTAGGTGGATTTAGAACAGCGGCTGAAATGGCCTCAAAGGCTGCAGGATGGGCTTGGGATATATTTCCTTTCCCACTGGATTTCGCAATGTTTATAGGAGTATTTATTCTTATAATCGGAGTATTAGTGTTTTTACCAATTATTCCTATAAGAAGAGCGTATAAAGAAAGATTATAACAAGTTCTAAGATTGTTGAGAAAAGGAGAAAAGATATGTTGATGAGAAAAAAATGGTTAATGGTTGTGTATTGTTTTTTGTTATCATTCATGGTTGTGACAGTTGGAATTAAATCAGTTGCTGCAAAAGAAAAGAAAGCCAAGTTTAATAAGCAATATTCAGGAAAAGTGGATGGATACCATAGTACAACTTATGAATTAAAAGTTCCAGAAGATGGGACTCTTTATATTGACTATAGTTCAACAGGAGATTATACAAAGGTAGATACTTTAAGTGAATATCAGGGAACAGGTTTTTTTATTCCAAGAATTTTTAGTCAAAACAAAACGGTTAGAACAAAAAAGAAGAGAGTAAAAAAAGGCGATGAAATAAGTACCATGGTATATGTACAAAGACCACCAATGAAAGGTAAATACAAAATCAAATTTTGTTATAAAAAAGCTGTAAAAAAGAAAAAAAGTAATGTAAAAATTTATAATGCAACATTTTCGAGAGTAGTTAAAACATCTCCAAGAATAACAAGTGTAAGAATAGCAAAAGGAAAATGTGTGATAAAGGGATCTTTTAAATTGATTAATAATAAAGGAGAGACAGTAAAGAGATATGCTTCAAAAAAAAGATCATATAAAATTTCAAAAAATTTTAGAGTATATATGAATGATGACACAGTAAATAAGATTCCAAAAAGCGAATGGAATAAACAGATTAAAAATATAGAAAAATATGGATGTTTGAATCTTTCTATTTATAAAAAGGGAAATGAATTAACGAAACTTGTATTTACGGAATAAAGAATATTATGAAGCATGATAGATATAGAAGTAGAAAAAATAGAGAGGGAAAAATATTATAAAACTTGAATTATGGAAAATCAAAAAATACAATTCAATATTGACGAACTGCTATTTGTAGTGTTAAGATAATTTAGTATGATAAAAGCGAAGAAGGAGACAGTACTTCTATCATGAACGCAGGAGCGAGTCCGGGGCGGTGGAAGCCGGGTGTTAGTAAGATAAGAAGGAAGATCACTCCCAAGCTGCAGGCTGAATGAAGTAAGCTGTGCCGGTATCCTCCGTTAACGGGATAACATATGATAGTATGTGAAATAGGTGGTTTAGAAGTAACAGCGTTGTCCTATTTTGGACAGCGCTTTTTCTTATTTTTTCCTATTTCATTAGATTTTCTAAGAAGTAAAAGGAGAGATGAAGATGTACAAGAAAGTATCATCTGACATGAACTTTGTCGATCGCGAGAAAGAGACCGTAAAGTTCTGGAAAGAAAACGAAATTTTTGAAAAGAGTATCGAAGAAAGAAAAGACGATCCGACATATACATTCTATGACGGACCACCAACAGCCAATGGTAAACCACATATCGGACACGTTTTAACTCGTGTTATCAAAGATATGATTCCTCGTTACCAGACAATGAAAGGTCATAAGATCATTCGTAAAGCTGGATGGGATACACACGGACTTCCAGTTGAACTTGAAGTTGAGAAGATGTTAGGTCTTGATGGAAAAGAACAGATCGAAGAATACGGTATGGAACCATTCATCAAGAAATGTAAAGAAAGCGTTTGGAAATACAAAGGTATGTGGGAAGATTTCTCAGATACAGTAGGTTTCTGGGCTGATATGGAGAACCCATACATCACATACGATAATAACTTTATCGAATCTGTATGGTGGGCATTAAAACAGATCTGGGATAAAGGATTACTTTACAAAGGATTTAAGATCGTACCTTACTGCCCACGTTGTGGAACACCATTATCCGCACAGGAAGTGGCACAGGGATACAAAGATGTCAAAGAACGTTCAGCGATCGTTCGCTTTAAATTAGTAGATGAAGATGCATATTTCCTTGCATGGACAACAACACCATGGACACTTCCATCTAATATCGGTCTTTGCGTAAACCCAGAAGAAACATACGCAAAAGTAAAAGCTGCAGATGGATATGTATATTATATGGCAGAAGCACTGCTTGATACAGTTCTTGGAAGATTAGCAGATGAAGAAGCAGGAACACCTGCATATGAAGTCTTAGAAACATACAAAGGAAAAGACTTAGAATACAAAGAATACGAACCATTATATGACTGTGCAGCAAAAGTTGCAGAGAAACAGCACAAGAAAGCATTCTATGTAACATGTGATGGATATGTAACATTAACAGATGGTACAGGTATCGTTCATATCGCACCAGCATTTGGTGAAGACGATGCGAAAGTCGGACGCAAATATGAGATGCCTTTTGTACAGTTAGTAGACGAACGCGGTAATATGTCAGAAGAAACACCATTTGCCGGATTATTTGTTAAGAAAGCAGATCCAGAAGTCTTAAAAGATTTAGAGAGCCGTGGATTATTATATGATGCTCCAAAATTCGAGCATAGCTATCCACATTGCTGGCGTTGTGATACACCACTGATCTACTATGCAAGAGAATCTTGGTTCATCAAGATGACAGATGTAAAAGATCAGCTGATCGCAAATAACAATACAGTAAACTGGGTACCAAAGAGCATCGGTAAAGGACGTTTCGGTGACTGGTTAGAGAACGTACAGGATTGGGGAATCTCAAGAAACCGTTATTGGGGAACTCCATTAAATATCTGGGAATGTGAATGTGGACATCAGCATTCTATCGGATCTATCGAAGAATTAAAGAGCATGTCCGATAACTGTCCAGATGATATCGAGCTTCACCGCCCATATATCGATCAGGTAACAATTAAGTGTCCACACTGTGGAAAACCAATGCATCGTGTAGAAGAAGTAATCGACTGCTGGTTCGATTCAGGATCTATGCCTTTCGCACAGTGGCATTACCCATTTGAGAATAAAGAGATCTTTGAAGATAACTTCCCAGCAAACTTTATCTCAGAAGCTGTAGACCAGACTCGTGGATGGTTCTACTCTTTAATGGCAATTTCAACTTTATTATTTAATAAAGCACCATATAAAAACGTTGTCGTATTAGGACACGTTCAGGATGAAAACGGACAGAAGATGAGTAAGTCCAAAGGAAATGCAGTTGATCCATTTGATGCATTAGAAGAACATGGAGCAGATGCGATCCGTTGGTACTTCTATACAAACAGTGCTCCATGGCTTCCAAACCGTTTCCATGCAAAAGCCGTTACAGAAGGACAGCGTAAATTCATGGGAACATTATGGAATACTTACGCATTCTACACATTATATGCAGAAATCGACCAGTTTGATCCTACAAAACATGAGTTAGAATATGACAAGCTATCTGTTATGGATAAATGGTTATTATCTAAGATGAACACAATGGTGAAATCTGTCGATGATAACTTAGGAAACTACAGAATCCCTGAAGCAGCAAGAGCATTACAGGAATTCGTTGATGATATGAGTAACTGGTATGTAAGACGTTGTCGTGACCGTTTCTGGGCAAAAGGAATGGAACAGGATAAAGTAAATGCATATATGACTTTATACACAGCATTAGTAACTGTATGTAAAGCAGCAGCACCAATGATTCCATTCATGACAGAAGAAATCTATCAGAATATCGTAAGAAGTGTTGATTCATCTGCAAAAGAAAGTATCCACTTATGCGACTTCCCTGTATACAATGCAGAACAGGTAGATGAGAAATTAGAAGCAGATATGGATCTCGTATTAAAGATCGTCGTATTAGGACGTGCATGCCGTAATGGAGCAGCAATCAAGAACCGTCAGCCAATCGGACAGATGTATGTTAAAGCAGAAGCATCTCTTCCAGATTATGACGAAGCGATCATCTTAGACGAGTTAAATGTGAAGAATATCACATTTACAGATGACGTATCAAACTTCACAACATACAACTTCAAACCACAATTAAAGACTGTAGGACCAAAATATGGTAAATTGGTTGGAGGAATCAGAAACTACTTAGCAGCAGTTGATGGAAATGAAGCGAAAGCTCAGTTAGACTCTAAGGGAGTATTAACATTTGAAGTTGATGGAACACCAGTAGAATTAGCAGAAGAAGATCTGTTGATCGAAATGGTAAAACAGGAAGGATTCGTAACAGAAGCAGACAACGGAGTGACAGTTGTACTTGATACAAACTTATCCGAAGAACTGTTAGAAGAAGGATTCGTCCGTGAAGTAGTCAGCAAGATCCAGTCTATGAGAAAAGAAGCAGGATTCGAAGTAACAGATCATATCACATTCTCTTACAAAGGATCAGACAAAGCCGCAGACATCATCGGAAGAAACGAAGCAGCGATTGCTGGAGATGTTTTAGCAGATGAAGTGAAAGCTGGAGAAGTTGCTGGATATGAAAAAGAATGGAACATCAATGGTGAGAAAGTTACTTTAGGTGTTGAGAAAAGATAGATAGTTTTATTAATTAAGAATAAAAACTTCTAGAATAAGATGAGACTGTAAGAGAAATTCTTAATTAAGGATTTGTTTTACAGTCTCTTTGTTATTTCATAAAAAACAAATGAAAAATAAAGAAAAGGGAGAAAAAATAAATGTTTTGTCCAAATTGTGGGAAAGAAGCAAAATCAGGGAAGTTCTGTATGAATTGCGGATGTAAACTTCCAGTTGAAATTCAGGAAGAAATGTCCCAGAAAACAGAAGAAATTCCTGTGGAGACAATATACAGAGAAGATAATAAACAAACATATGATTATAGAAATCTGGAAACGAAGAAACCATCTGGTATTCGAAGTATTTATATATTAGATTTTTTAATACGATTGGTAAATAAAACCAATATACCAACAGCAATTTATTTATTACTAAATATTTTAATTATCGGAGGCTTTGCAACAGCTTTCTTTCAATTACAAGCAGGATGGGGAATACTCGTTGGAATTTTGCTCTATTTTGGTTCAGTAACGATCGCTCTGTCACCAATTGGAGAGGCAATCTTAAGATTTCAGACAGGATGTCAGAAAATCGGAGATGCAGAGATTTTATTGCGATTAGAACCATTATTTGCAGAAGTGTATTATAAAGCCAAAAAAGAACATCCAGAAATTGCAGGAAATATCAGAATGTTCATGATTGAAGATGATGCTCCAAATGCATTTGCAACAGGAAAAAGAACAGTCTGTGTGACAAGAGGTCTGTTAAATCTGTCAGATGAGGAAATTAAAGGAGTTCTCGGACATGAATTTGGTCATCTGGTACATCAAGATACAGATCGTATTCTCGTCGTCGTTATTGGAAATACAATTATATCAGCAATTGCAATGGTATTCCAGTTCATCGCGATCATGATAAAATTCATATCAACAATCGTAGGAATTTTAATAGGACATAGAGAAGAAGGATTTGTTGTAGCAATCTGTGGAATGATCTATGGTGCGATCATGGCAATATGTGTTCGTGGATTTTTAAAAGTATGGACAAATTTAGGAGTACTGTTATGCATGAAAACAAGTAGAAATTGTGAATACGAGGCAGATGCATTTTCAGGGAAATTAGGATATGGAAATGGCCTGGTGATGATGCTTCGTAAATTTACAGGGGAAGCACCTCAAGGATTATTGGCGAGTCTTTCAAGATCACATCCAGACAACCAGAGTAGAATTTATCGATTACAGCAAATGGACGTACAATAATAATGGGGAGCGACAAATGAGTTTTACGAATAAAAATGAAGAAAGATTTTCAAATATATCACCAGATCAACAAAAAAAGGCACAGCAGATTTATGAATATTTATATGAAAAAGAGGATCAAAGTGAGAAGGGAGAAATCCTAAGAGCATTAGGAATTTCCATTGTAATGTTTGGACTAGCGATCGCAATTGCAATTCACTATATTGGGGCACCGGCAAATACTTATGATACCAATTATGCTGTTTCAACAACGGAGAATTCAACAAGTGGCAATGCAGAGACTGGATCAGATTCAACGCAAAATACAACAACAGAAGATACACAGCAGGAAAATACACTGGAATATATATCACAGGACAATGTAGCAGATTTTTCAAAATGTCTTTCGCCAAATGATTATCAAAAATTAACACTAGATAGTGGAGATACGATCGTATATCCAAAAAACTTTTTTGCATCTTTTGTAAAGGATGATGGGATCGTCTCATTTAAAGCATCTGGAGATTATCCAGAGTACAATGTTTATGTTAGTTCTGCTCAGAATAATAATGCAATCGGAGAAGTGAAAGATAAGATTGGCGCATATAGATCACAGATGGATTCGGTGTCATATCAATATCCTTCAGATGAATCACAGATAAAAGAGGGAAGTGATGGATATTCCAAGAGTTTATTAAAAGGAATGTTAGATGAGGCTCAAAATATTGGAGCGTATTATGTGATCGCATCAAATGGAACAACTACAAAAATATTAGAATTTAAATACAATATAGATGCCCAAAGAGAAAAACAGCAATCCAACGAAGACTATATGATCAATTGTTTGTACAGAGGGGCGTCATTTTCAGGAAGTTCAAAGGATACGATAACATATGATGAGTATAAGCAACAATAAGAAACCAGGTAAAATAACAATGGAAAAGAAGCTTATAAAAGGAGGGCTTCTACTAATTGTATTAAGTATGTGCTTATTTGGATGTAGACAAAGGAAAGTGCAAAAGAAAAGACAAAAAAATACAACAACAGAAAAGCAAAAAATTCAAACAAGACAGATCAAAAAATCAAATTGGATTATAGAACTAGATCCAGGACATGGTGGAAATGACAGTGGTGCAATAGCTGGATCAGAAAGCAGATTACAGGAAAAAAATATCAATTTAAAAATTGCCCAATATATCCAAGAGGAATTATCCGATCAACCCAACATCAAAGTTTATCTGACACGAAATACAGATACAAAAACAGACTTAAATGATCGAGTGACGAAAGCTGTGAAAGATAAAGCAGATCTGTTTATCAGCATTCACAATAACGCCAAAGGAGAGATTGTAGATTATGATCATGGCTGTACTGTTATAGTACCTACTGGAAATTATAACAAAGCAATATCTAACAAAGCACAGATTTTAGGATGTCAGTTCTTAAAATATCTGGGGAAATTGGGAATTACAGATCAAGGATTATTGATGAGAACATCTGAAAATAATCAAAGATATCCAAATGGGCAATTAAAAGATTATTATGCCGTGATTCGTCAAAGCGTAGAACAAAAAATACCAGGTGTGATCGTGGAACATGCATTTGTTGATCATAAAGAAGATGCAAGACAGTTTTTATCAGATGATACAAAGATAAGAAAGTTAGCGAGAGCAGATGCAAAGGCGATAAAAGATTATTGTTTTGGAAAGATAAAGCAAGAGAAGACAGAAAAATTAATATTAGTTACAGATCCAAAAGGGAGTCATAATAAGTATTCTAAGAAAAAATTTGTATTGTATGAGGCTAAGTAAAAAGATTAGCTGTAAAGAGTTTAAAAATTCTTACAGCTGATCTTTTCTGTTATTATTTACGATCTTTTTTAGAAAGCGAAATCACATCAAGTCCATGTTCTTCTAAAAAAATATTAATATCAACAAGATTCCATTTCTCATTGTTAATATGCATCATGATCGCAGCATCTCGTGGAACTTTAGCATAAAGCTCACCTAGTTGTGCGATTCGCAGAGCATGTTGCGTGGTTTTTAGATTTATATGAGCCCCAAGACACAAAGCCAGCAGATAATCTCTGGAAGGATGAGGCTTCTTCCCATTTAAGATTTCATGAGCATAACTTTGTGATATTCCACTATTTTTAATGATCTGCGAAGTCTTAAGCTCATGATTTGCAATATAAACAGAGAAAAAATCCTGCATATGTAAAAGTCCTTTCTCTTTTTGTATCTATAATAAATGATCATTGCCCCTTTTTCAAAGAAACAGCTGCTAAGACTGCACAGATCGTACACCATCCAGCCCAGATATTTAAGTCTGCGTAACTACCAGCCATTGTAAAACCACAGATCGCACCAAGCAAAAATAAAACGATCAATGCAATATTTCCACCTTTAGAGCCATTTCTTGTTGCAATAGATACGATTCCACCAGCTAATAAAATAATAGCTACGATAAGACCAGCAGAACCACCACTTTCACCATTTGCTTCTAAAGAATTTGCAACACCCGCAGCACAAGACTGGAACATTACAAATACAAAAAGAACAATGGAGATGATTCCAGAAACTAATTTCCATGTCTTCATATTTAAATTCTCCCTTCTATATTTAACAATATTAAGATTAGCAAATATTCACATAGAAATGTTTCGCTGACAGCGTAAATTTTCTGCAAGAGATATGGAAATTAAGCCGTGCAACTGTTTGTAAACAGTTAAAGAAAATCTGGATAAGACAATCCTAACAATAATATACATAAATAGACCAAAATATGTAATAAAAAATTTAAAGTAATAGGGAAAAAATGGTACAATAAAAATAAGACAAATGATAAAGCAGATACAAAGAGGAAATGTTTAAAGTATGAAAGGGGAAAGATATGAAATTGATGAAAAGAAAGTTGATTGCTCTTTTGCTGGCACTTACGACTATTTTTTCTATGCAGACAATAATAGGAATGTCTACGAATGTACATGCCCAAACTAATATTCCAAAGGATGCATTACAGTATAATGGTCATTATTATTATATTTATGATTTAAACTATGGATGGGATGAGGCAAAAGCATATTGTGAGTCATTGGGTGGATATCTTGCGACAATCACAAGCCAAGAGGAAAATGATGCGGTTTTTGAGTATATGAATGATCAAGGATATAAAAGTGCTTATTTTGGATATACTGATGAGGATACAGAGGGAATCTGGAAATGGGTGACAGGTGAAACAAGTTCATATTCAAATTGGTCTAGCGGAGAACCAAATGGCGAAAATCCAAATGAAGATTATGCTATGTTTTATTATAAATATACTACAGGAAAATGGAATGATGGCGATTTTGGTGGTTCTACGGTTGGAAGAGATACAGCATTTATTTGTGAGTGGGGTGATTATAAAACAGATGTTGATCCAGACAAAAATCAGGATTCAATGATCATTCCAACAGTTCCAAAAAGTGAAACAAAAGAAGAAACCATAATCCCAGCAAAACTAGAAATTATGGGAAACATCAATGGAAATTTAGAAAGTAGTAATAAAGCAGCAGGACTTTTCCCAGGTAACTGGAAGTTATCAGCAAATGTCATACCCGTTGAGGCAAAAAAAGAAACGGATATCAAAGATGGTTCCTACAAGCTAAAAATGACAATAGGAATTGTAGATCTAGAAAAAGACTGGTCAGGAACTGAGAAGTGGAATAAATACAAGAAGCAGGTAAAACAAGTAAATGAAGCACTGAAAAAAGATGAAAATTCCAATATCATGGAAACGCTAAAAGAAAGTTACAAGATCCAAGATCTAAAAGGAATCACAACAGATAAATTTAAAGTACTTCCTCAAGTAAAATTTATGGGATATGGCGAATTAAAATATGATAAAAATGGAAATCTCATATCATCTGATGTGAAAGTAGCTTCAGACTGTAAATGGGAAGGTAGTATTACGAATACATTTGGAACACCAATTGGTCCGATGTATATTCAGTTGAAAGGTGGAGCAAAGATTTCAGGAAATATTGGATTAAGGTACGAAATCGCTAAAAATGCATGGAAAGTTCCAGACGGGGACTTAAAGATTACACCGAACATTGGGATTGAAGGTGGATATGGAGTATCAAAAGTTGCAACGATTGGAGCCTATGGAAAAGCAGAGTTTCCAATACAAGCTATTCCATGGGGTAAATTTTCAATGAAAGCATCCGGAGGACTCCACCTGTATTTAGCGTTTGTTATAGACTGGGAATATGACATTGGATCTGTAAATGTGGATTTCTGGGATGGAACAAGAAAATTAAGACAAGCAAGAATGGCACAGACAGGAACACTAAAACCATTGGATATTTCTTTTGCAGATAAAACGTCAAAATGGAATCCAGCTTCATCAAGCAGAAAAATGAGAAGCAGGGCACTGAACAATAAAACAATCCTGCAGGAAGGAATTCTTACAACAAGTATGCCTGTTGTGAAAGAAATTAATGGAAAGAAAGTCATGATCTTTCAGGCATACGACCAAACAAGAGGCAATGCATTAAACAGTCCGGTATTGAGATATTCTGTATATGAAAATGGAGGATGGAGCATACCAAAAGATGTGTGGAATACAGGGACAGCTGATATGTATTCAGATTTCCAAAAAATAAATGGGAAATTAGTACTTACATGGCAGAAACTTAAAAATAAGATCAATGGAGATGTAACCAGTGATGTCGATTCTGTAATAAAAGATATTGCAAAAAATTCAGAAATCTGTTATGCAGAATTTAATCCAAGCACAAACAGTTTTACCAAGAAACAATATGTAACAGATAATAATACAGTAGATATGATGCCTAAATTCTGTCAGAATACAAGCAATGTAGAAATAGCGTATGTGAAAAATACAGCCAATGATCTAATGCAGGAAAGTGGAAAGAATGAAATTTATACAAGGACTTTAAATAATAATACATTTTTTGCAGAAAAGAAGATCTGTTCCAGTGGATTCATGATAGACCAATATGTATCATATAAAAAAGATAATGAAACAAAGATAGCTTTGATCGGAGCAGATCAAAATAATCATATGCAAGTCTATGATAAATCAGGAGTTATGATCAGTACATTATCAGATGATACAGAATCAGGAATCTCTGGAATAGAATATCAGTCAGGAAGTATTTTTTACAATGTTGATGGTGTAATGTATGAGTATAATACAAGCAATGGAAAAACAACATCATTTATGGCAGGAGATTCTTTGTTTGGTTCTGATGCGAAATATTATAGCAACGGAGATAAATCAGTATTTTTATGGGAAGCATATGATAAAGAAGATGATACAACAAAATTAATGGTATCAATAAAAACAGAGCAAGGATTTTCAGATCCAGTTGAATTATATCAAGAAGAAGGAAACATTTATCGTACGATGAGCGCGATCATGGATTCCAATGGAGGCTGGGATATTATTGCGAATACATATAATACATTCGAAGAATTAAATACGCTTGTTGAATTATCAGCGAAAACTCAGGATAAAGTAGAGACGGAAGCAATAACTGTTGATGAACAAGATAAGAATGACAACAATGAAACAGCTGTTGATTTTACATTAAAAAATGTGAGTGAGAAAAAATTAAATTATATCTCAGTATGTATAGAAAATGAAGATGGAGATGTGATCACGAAAGAAGTGCCTGTAGAAATTGAACCTGGACAAACAATATCAGACACAACCTATATGGATCTTACAGAAATAGAGACATCCCAGAATGTAAAATTATATTGTAAGACAGACGAGCAGACAGTCAGTGAAGATGACAAGGAAGAACAAGAAATTGGACAATCTGATATTGAACTGAGAAGTGAATTTAGCGAGGAAGATGAAACTGTGAAGATCACTTTATCAGCAGTAAATAATGGTGACAAAGATGCCACATCGACTTTGTATATTTACAGTGATGAAAATAATAGCAAAGAATTATATAGATCAGAAGAATTGACTGTAAAAGCAGGAAAAGCTAAAACAATAGAAACAACCATTGATAAATCAGATGTTATTTACAACAAAAACAATGCTGCATATTTGAGATGTTATGCAGAAGTGGAAGAGGGAGATTATTCCGAAGATGACAATGAAAGATATGTAATCCTTGATAAGAAACAAGGACAAAATGACCAACCAGCATCTACGGAAAATAAACCAACAATAACTTCAACGACAGAGAGTAAACAAACATCAACAACAGCAAGTAAAAAGAAAGATCAATCAGTAAAAGTAAACGCAGTAGCAGGATTTAAAGTAACATCCAAAAAGAAAAAAACAGCACAGGTGAAATGGAAAAAGGCAAAAGGAATTTCAGGATACCAGTTGCAATATACAACGAATTCAAAATTCAAGAAAGGAATTAAGACTAAAGTATATGCGAAAACTAAAAATTCTGTAAAACTTAAAAAATTAAAATCCAAAAAGAAATATTACTTCAGAATCAGAGCATACAAAGTAATCAATGGAAAGAAAGTATATTCTAAATGGAGTAGTAAAAAAAGAGTAAAAATTCGATAGAGAAAAAGATATTTATCAGAGATTAAATTAAACCAAGGACTGCTCCAGAGATAATTTTAAAGAAGTGTCTCTGGAGCTTTTTTAGGATAAAAATCACCATATAATCTCTTCAAACACCAACATAACAAAGACCAAAGCAAATACAAGAAAAACAGAAACCAAACATTGAATCAAGATTCTTACCAACAATGGAAAAGAACGCCTACGAAAAGAAATCGTTCGGATATTTTTATAATCACAATTATAAAAAATAAGACTTAAAAATACGATCAACATAAAAACACGCTCATACCAAAGTCTTACACCAGTTAAGGGTACCGTTTTTCCAGTTTCTGTGATCTTAACGGTAGCACAACAATAAAAGCAAAAAAGATATTCAAGAGATGCAACACACATCTTCCAAAATTTTCGAGTACGTGAAAGTGACCATTAGATAACTGGTACTTCGGATACTGCCCAGTGATCAAACGATTTAAAATAATTCCCAAAGCATAAATATCAGAACGAGCATCGGATTGTCCAAAGCCATATTGTTCAGGTGCAGCATATTCTTATTCTAAGGTCATAAGATTTTCATTCCTTTAATTTATTTCATAAGATAAGTTTATCATACAAAATAGTGTTGGGAAAGAAAGTATGTTACCTAGTTATTTACAAACCACAATAAAAAATTACTCAATTGGAAAGCAGAACCAAGATGTAAAGATTTTGTTCACGATAAAAATACAATCTTGAAATCAAAAAAAACGAGATGTATACTGTGTGCGAAAGTAAGGGATGAATATGAAAAAGGAAGCAAAAAAATGGCTTGTAATGTTGCTTTCTATATGCATGATCGTGAATTTATGTACACCATATAGAATCCAGGCATCACAAAATACGACACAAAAATATATTACATTAGATGATTACATTCAAGCTGTAACGATGGAATACCAGTCAGGAGAAGACTGGATCAAGATCAAAGACGATACAAAAAATATTCCAGCTGATGCCAGAATGAAGATCACGATAAATTATAAAAATATCGATGCAAAAGAGTTATTAGAAAATGATCAGACGTTGAGATATCATTTACCAGAATTATTTCAAAATGGAACAGTAGCGATCAATTCCATACATGATTCAGATGGAAATAAGATCGGAACGATTCAGGTAGAAGAGAATACACAGGACGTTGTATTGAAATTTGATGAATCATTTCTGAAACAAGATGAAGAAGAAAATAAAAAAATCAATGGTAATTTCTCTGTATATGTAACGACAGACAAAGAAAAAGTAAAGAAAGAACCAGAGCAAACGATCACGATCGGAAATGTAAAGATCAAGTTGAATTTTGAAGAAGACAGTGATGCGAGGCTTGGAACCTTAGAATTAAATAAAACGGAGCCAACATTCAGTGAAGAAAATGGAAACGCATATCTGACCTATACATTGATCGCGAAGACTGGTGATGATCCGATGCCAAGTGTAACGATCAAAGATCAGTTTACAAAAAATCAAGCGTATATTGATCGTTACATGGGAGTTGATAAGACAAAGATCAGCACTGCACATCATGAAAATGATAAGAATATTCCTTATGAGGGAACTGGAGATCAGTTTGAAAGTAAGGTGTATTTACAAGATGGTACAGCACCAGGAATATTAACCTGGGAGATTGGCGATATGAAAGCACATGAAGTCCGTACATTGACATATAAGGTCAAATTAAAAGAAAGCTATCTTGGCGGGGCAAGCAAAGGAACGATCACGAATGCGGCAAAAGCATATTCAAAATCCTACGAACACAATACGGAATCATCAAACTTTACATCCCAGGCAGGAATGCAAGTAAAGAAGACGGCTGGAAGTTATCAAAAAGATCCATCAGGAAATGGCGGAACGATCACATATACCGTGTATGTGAAAGCCAATGACAGCAATACGTATACATTAAATAATGTAAAGGTTTATGATAATTTCAATACAGGTACAAATGCAGGATTCTTCCAATATATCAACTATGAACCAGATAGTTTTAAATTATATGAAGGAAGCAAAGCAGAAGAAGGAAAAGAGCTGACAATTCCAGAAAATAAGCATCAGGGACGTAAAAATCCGGATATTGTGAATGATAAAAAAACAACATGTAAAGCAGATTTTTATATCGGAGATCTAAAACCAGGAGAAGAACGACTTATTACTTATAAAGTCCGTGTCGCAGAAGATATGTTTGCAATTGGAAATGGCGAGATTAAAATAAAGAATACAGCAGCATTATATTCTGATGATACCGTCAGCGGAGGAAATCAAAAATTTGCATCTGCAACACAGGAAAAATCATTAGGAAGGAAAATATGGGATCGAAAATTACAAAGTGATCCAACCACAAAAGAAGAACAGATCAATATTCCACAACAGGATAAGATCTATGATTCTAATCTGGAACTTTCTCCATTATTAGAACGCAGTTTTCGTGTACCGAAAGGAAGTTATCAATATCAGGTGGTTGTCGACGAAGCTGGAGATTTTGATGTGTCATCTGCTATTTTTGGAGATGCATTGACTAATGACTATCTTGCTTATACAGGGTACTTGAAAGTTGAATATTATGATACTGGTCTAACGATAGATGCATCCAGTGACAAAGAGGCAGTGAAAAAACTTCAAGAAAAAACACCGAAAGACACGTTTTGGATTAACATCCACGATGGAAAACGGTTTACATTTTCACCAAAGAAACTCAATGAAAATGATGGAAAAGGAGCTTATCTCTTAACATATTATGCAACACCAAAAAATATTGAAGATCTGACACAGGTTTCATCAGGAAACTCATTTTCTCTAGGAGGAACTGTAATAGGTCCAGGGGGAAATAGTATAAAATTACCGGGTGTTAGAGTAACAACATCAATGATCATTGAAGGTGGAAAAAACTTTGAGGCAAGCAAAACCGGTTGGTATTATGACCCTGAAAAAACTGCAAAAGGCGATTGGAGTCATGGAAGTTTGTATTGGATCATAGAAGCAAGTGGAAATGAAATTCCAGCAGGAACAGTCTTTCGTGACGTTCCACAAAATGGAAATGTTCATTACATCAGAGGATCATCTCTGGTGGGTATCTATAAAGGGAAACTCCCAGAAGGAACGAGTTTTAAAGATTGCTATGGAACAGTAGCCGACTTAAAAGCAGATTCACAGCTACAAAAACTAACTGGAAATGAGAACAATGGTGGAACACTTCCACAGGATGCGGATTACCAATGGGAATCTGTAGGAAGCAATGCTGGAAAATATGCTGACATTAAATTAAAGAAAGATATTCATTTAGAAGAAGGAGAACATCTTTATATCGTATTAAGAACAGAGCCAAACCGAACAATTTCTTTAAGAGATGGTATACAGTATAACAACGTATTGCAGACAAAAGACAGTAATGCAACATCGTTTGTATCACAAAATCAAGCCAGTCTTCTTGCTAATGGAGGTGGAAATAACTTCAAAGAAGTTGGCGGAATTTACGAGCGTGATGATGCCAACCAATGGAAGACAATCAAATCAGTCAATTGGAATAGTGCTTCTAGATTAAGAAGAGACTTGATCACAGAAGCAGGAACCTATATCGACTGGCGATTAAAATTAAACTATGTAGGAAACATCAGTGGAAAAGTTCTTGTAGAAGATCAATTACCAAAAGGATTAGATCTTACATATGTTCGTTATTTCTGGATCGATCCAGGTATTAGAAATGACAAAGATATGCCAGTTATGAAAACGATCGATCAATACGAAAATGATCCACAATGGAAAAAGTTAGAGTTGACTGGAAAACTAGATAGAGATAATGGACGAAATTATACAAGTATCGCCTATTACAACCAACAAACCGGAAAATTTTGTATGGCCGTTGATAATCTGAAAAGTTGTGGAAGTAAAGATAAAAGATCACTAGAGATACAGGTTGTGACCAGAATAAGCGATGAAGAATTTTTACTAGATGGGAAGACAAAGAATTTTGCCAATTCCATGACCGTAAAAACAGAAGAAGGAAAAGATATTTCTACAAGCACAGCAATAGCAAGTGCCAGCAAAAAGACGATCACAAAGACAAAGCAGGATGTCAAAGATGGAAAACTTCCATTTACGATCACAGTCAATGAATCTGGAGAAGATCTTGTCAAAGGAGAAGATACGATCACACTTGTCGATGAGATGAACTCACCACTTCAGTTTGATACAGACTCCGTAAAGATCAAAGACAAAAATGGAAATGAGATCACAGGAATATCACCAAAGATCGAGACAACAAGTATCGGTCAGAAAATGAGTCTTACAATTCCAGATTCCAAAAAGCTTGTGATCACATACGAAGCAATTTTAAGTGCACCACCAGACACAGATATTAAGGTAAGTAATAAAGCTTATTGGTTTGGACATAGCACCAACATCGCAACGATTGATAATACAACTATTCGATATCACGTAGAAGCAACTGCAGGAACGACAACGAGTCCTACGGTTAAAGTGAAGAAAGTAGATAAAGAAGATACGTCAAAAGCATTAAGTGGAGCTACTTTCATGGTCCAGGAAGTTCAATATAATGAGCTGACCAAGACATGGGAGCCAGTAACCGGTGCAAAGATTCATACAGAAGATACAGATGATACCGGAATTGCAACATTTGGAAAGAAAGATGCGTTATCTTACAACAAAGTTTATTGTTTAAGAGAAACAAAGGCACCAGAAGGATATGTTCTAGACGCGACTCCAAAATATTTTGCAATTGCACAAAAAGAAGGAGAAGAAAGTTATCCAGCACAGTTAGAAATGTGGCAGAAACAAGGCGTTGAAGTATATTATCTTGGATCTACATACAAATGTACGATGTATGATAGCAAAGGAGTGTTGGCAGTTGATAAACAATTTATCAACGAAAAAGGAGAAAAGATAACAGCAAAAGACCTTCCAGATACCACATGTTCTTTTGGATTATATGAATACAAAGGAGCGAACATAGACTATCGCAAGAAACAAAAACTTCAGACACTAACGATCACAAGTAAAAACGGTGTATTATCCTATAAATGCAATGGAATATCCGCAGATCAGCCGAGATTTACAGGGTTACCTGTTGAAGGAACTTTTGCAGTATATGAGCTGGATGAAAATGGAGACCCAATCCTGGAAAGTGGTACAAGCTACCAGCCAGAACAAGGATTTGCATTTGAAGTTACCTATAAAAAAGAAAAGGCATCCTATGTGATAAAAAGTGATGGAACAAGTGATCCTGTGGAAATTACAAATAAATATTATACCATTATTCATCCAGGAACCGTGGTATGGAGTGATCAGATAAAACTTTATATCCTGATGGCAGGCATTGGAATTTTAGCCATCCTGTTGATGATCATAAGAAAAACAAGATTTCGAGGGAGGGATGAAAGATGAGTGATCAAAAAGAAGTGGTCAAAAAAGGATATATCCATTTATTGATCCGAACGATCGTATTTGTACTGATCGTATATATCTTTTTCTCAAAGATCTTATGTTTCCAAAGAGTCAGCGGAATGCAAATGTTTCCGTCATTAAAAGATGGAGACCTGACATTGTCCTATTGTCTGAAACAAACATTCAGACCAAACGATGTGATCATTTATGAGCAAAATGGAAAAAAACATTTTGGAAGGATCATAGCCGTTGGAGGAAATGAGATTAACATCGATGGAAGTGGAGATGTTAAGATCAATGGAGTTTCGGAATCAGGAGAGATCATCTACCCAAGCTATCATAAGGGAGAGATCAAATATCCATACAAAATTCCAGAAGGAAGTGTATTTGTCCTAGGTGATTATAGAACTGAGACGAAAGACAGCCGGGAATATGGAGCAATCAAAGAAAGCCAGATTAAAGGAAAAGTACTAACAATTCTTCGAAGACGAGGCATTTAACCACAAAAGGAGTGACACATATGAAAAAAGGAAAATTAGTAGGAGTATTATTGGCAGCAACAATGATATTTGGAGGACTTACTGCAACAAAGCCTGTAAAGGCAGATGATGCATATAAGTTTGACAAACAATATACCTTGAAAAGTGGAGATATCGGGACTGCAAAAAGCCCGACAGAAACATTTTATTTTGGAAATAGCTCAAAAGCAGAATTGTATCAGGTTCAGAATACAAAATTCAATAGTTATACAGAAGGAACCAGTGACACAAAGAAAGCAGATGAAGTAACTGGAAAAGGCATTCCAGAGACGATCACGCTTGGAAATGTAAATTTTGATGAAGGAGAAGCAACAAGTGCAGGAACGAAAAAAGAAGTTTCCATCACACCTCCAGAAGCTTCTGCTTACCCAAGTGCAGGATATTATTTCTATAAATTCCAGGAAGTACAAGGAGATAGTGCAGGTGTTACATATGACACAGATCCATATTATATTAGAGTGGCGGTAGTATATAACTCTAATTCAAAAGCATTAGAGATAAGCAATATAACGATGTTCAATGAGAAATGGGAAAAAGTAACAGGAATCGAAAATGAGTATTCCGCAGGAAAACTGACAGTTCAGAAAATCGTAACAGGTAACATGGCAAACAGCGATGATGTATTCGATGTAACAGTAAAATTCACACCAAAAAATGGAACAAAATTAAGAAGCACGATCGCAGGATCAACAAGTGACGCATCCCTAGGAGACGTTAAGATCACAGGAGATGAAAACGAAAAAACAGCAACATTTAAAGTAAGAGCAGAAACAAAAGTTATTTTTACAAACCTTCCTGCAGACATTACATATACAGTAGAAGAAACAAAAGCAGATGGATACGATGCTCCAGCATACAAAACAAACCAGAAAGAAAATGTAAATAATGGAACGATCTCTGGTGGAAGTACAGACGAAGTGATCATCACAAACAACAAAGGAACAACAATTGATACAGGTGTATTTATGAACAACCTTCCATATTTACTTGTATTATTATTCGCAGCAGCATGCGGCGTTGGATTTGTAGTAAGTAAAAAACATGGTGTAAAAGAGGACTAAGAAAACAATGGCAAAAAAGATACTCCGGATCTTAAACAGATTATTAAATACAATGATCGCGATCGTTCTGGTTCTGGCGGTTTTATATAGTGTATATTCTTTATGGGATAATTATCAGTTTTATCAAGGAATCAAAGATCTTCAGGTAAAGCTATTAGATTTAAAATCCAAAGGAAACAAACCATCCTTTGAAGAACTACGAAAGATCAATCCGGATGTTGTTGCCTGGATCACATTAGACGGAACAAAGATTGATGAACCAATCGTACAAGGAGCTGACAATCTGGAATATTTAAACAAAGATGTCTATGGAAAATATTCTCTGGGAGGAACCGTGTTCCTAGACAGCCGCTGCAACAAAAATTTTCAAGATCCATATTCCATCGTTTACGGACACTACATGGAAAAACATTTAATGTTCGGAGATTTGGAACTATATCAAAAATCATCATTTGCAGACAAGCATCATACAGGAACACTAATGATCCCAGGGAAAAAATACCCATTAAAGATCTTTGCGACCATGGTCATAAAATCCACAGATCCTTATATCTTTGATCCGTCAGAATATAAGATCAATAAAGAAACATTTTTAAGCTACATAAAAACAAAGTCCATCTGGACACAAGAAGATCTGATACAAACATTGGAAAACGACGGGACAAAATATAGCATTGTAGCATTAAGCACATGCTCAACAAAACAAGTCGATGACAGGACCGTTGTCTTGGCAATGTATCAAAAATAAAAGGAAAGGAGAGATCGTAATGAAAAAGATATGTATTTTATTGATGACAGTTCTATGTCTATTGTTCAATGCAAACAGCATGATATATGCACAAAATAAATCAGTTACCTTCTCTTTTCCCATAAAGATCAAATGGGGGCATGGAGGACTCGACCGAGAGCAAAAATATGAACTAAAGTTCAAAGGACTACAAGAAGACATCCCGATGCCAAAAGGTTCAACAAAGAACCAATACATAAGAAAACTGTCGTATCCAAAAGACCAGAAAATAAGCAAACCAATCCCAGATATCATATATACCAACCCAGGAGATCATGAATATAAACTAACGTTGCTTCGAAGAGATAAGACAGTTATAAAAAATTATTATCTACATATTCAAGTATTAACAAAGGGAAATGGAGAATTATTTATTACAACATCAATTCATAAAAATCAGGAAACAGGACAAAAGATCACATCGATCCAGTTCCTAGATCCAGAAGCAGATGAACCTTTGCATAATAAAGATCAACATAGCAAAGAAGAATCCGAAAAGAAACAAAGACAAGATGAATATTATGATGAACATAACAAAAATAACAGGAATAATAAAAACGAGGAACAACAAAAAGAAAGATCAACAAGAAGTACAAAAACTGGTGATGAAATGAAAATAGAATTTTATCTGATGTTGAGTATTGTTTCGTTGGGAGTTATATTGGTTGTTGGATGTAAGAAGATCAGCGATAGGAAGTAAGCAAATCCTATTGTTGGTCTTTTTAGTTTATATTGTTTTAATGGAAGATCGTTCCCGACATTACCTTTGACAAATAATTCTGTTCCATGGCATGATTATGTACAAAAGATAACATTAGTAACAATTGGAGAAGGAGTTACAAACATAGGGAATTATGCATTTGATAGTTGCACAGAACTTAAAGAGATTAGCCTGAATTATTCACGGAACAGTATCTGAACTGGTAACTGTACCATGAATCCAAAAATTGACCCATGTAGCCTAAACATCGCTCAACCAATCTCCCAAAAGGGTATAAAATCCCTGTGGCAGAGTTCTGAGCGGTTATTAAGCTGTCAATGTTCGTTAATAGTTACTATTCCAGCTGTACATTCAGCTTACCGATATTTGAAAGTGTCTCATAGAATTCATTTTTCTAAAAGCGTATCAATACCAAGTTTGCTTATGAATTCTTTGATAAGAAGCAAGCCTGCATCGGATGAGAGATCTTCTCCATCAAAATTTATTTTAATCTGTCTATTGCTTTCTAAGGCTAATGTGTTTACAATATTCATTCACTTGATAGGTGAAAAGCAATATTCAGCTAAAATACAGTAACTATGTGGCTTTCAGCCACTTTCACGGCTGAGCCGTGAATAATCTAGGTATAGAAAGAAGAGATTTACATGAAAACAAGACAACAAGCAATCACTTACGGTCTAACTTTCCCGCACACATATGTAGAATCTCCATTCAAAGATCCCAATTGGGAATTAGTAAGGGTAAAAGGAAGTAAAAAAGCCTTTTTATGGGTCTATGAAAAAGATGGTTATATCAATCTGAATATCAAAGTAGATCCAGAATGGAGAGAATTCTGGAGAGAAGCCTACGATGCCGTCATCCCAGGATACCATCAGAATAAAAAATATTGGAATACGATCATCTTAGACGGGACTATTCCAGAAAAAGACATCAAAAAAATGATCAAAGAAAGCTACGATATCATCACGGACAGTCCGACAAAAAGAATCTACGAAGCAGTCAAACAAATTCCAAAAGGGCATGTGGCAACCTATGGACAAGTAGCAGCCATGGCAGGAAATCCAAAGATGTCACGAGCAGTAGGAAATGCCCTGCATAAGAATCCAGATCCAGAGAATATACCATGTTTTCGAGTCGTCAATGCAAAGGGAGAACTAGCAGAGGCATTTACGTTTGGAGGAGAAGGAAAACAGGCGAAATTGTTAGAAGAAGATGGAGTTGCGGTTGTTGATGGGAAGGTTGATCTGGATGTGTATGGGATGTAGGAAAATATGATTTAAAAGAACTAGAATTTTTCCATCAAATCCATTGGAAACCACTCCTCAAAATGTTAAAATAACCACAAAGGAAGTGATGCACAATGGAATACTACGGAACATTAGGCCCAACCTGTTGCGAACCAACGAGTTTAAAGAAGATGTTTGATGCCGGAATGACAGGGATCCGGTTGAATTTATCACATAGTTCATTAGAAGGAAGTCATGCATGGATTTATCATTATTTTGAGGCAGCGAAGCAGACAAATGGAGAGAAGAAATTAATGATCGATCTGATCGGGCCAGAACTTCGAATTGGATATCTGGAAGGAGATATGGGCCTTTCAACAGGAGCACATGTGGTTATAGGACATGGTGGAATTTTAGTACCAGAAGAAATCATGCCGCATATCAGAAGAGATCAGGAAATTTTATTAGATGACGGGAAAATAAAACTGATTGCAGAACGGAAAATATCACCACGATCCTGGAGATGCCGCATTGTTTGTGGAGGAGTATTGACGGCACGTAAAAGCATAGCTTTGCCAGGATGTAATATCAACAATCCGACGTTAACTGAGGCTGATCTGAAGAATCTATCTTTGGCAAAACAATATCAAGTAACCGATGTTATGCTGCCATTTGTACGGAATAAAGAAGATCTGATTATATTAAGAGAAGCACTAAAACAAAACAACTGTGAAGATATTCGAATCTTTGCCAAAATAGAAAATATGACAGGAGTAGAGCATTTGGAAGAATTACTTCCATACTGTGATTATATTGTTATAGCAAGAGGAGACTTAGGAAATGTCATGCCATTATCCAAACTCCCCAAAGTGCAGGCATATATTGCAAAGGTATGCAAAGAACATAACAAAAATTTCATGGTAGTTACACAAATGCTAGACTCTATGATCCGAAACCCTTATCCAACAAGAGCTGAAGTAAATGATATTTATCATGCAGTTCATCAAGGAGCGAATGCATTGATGCTGACGGGGGAAACAGCTCACGGCAGATATCCGGTAGAAGCTATGAAGATGTTAGTAGAAACCGCAAATGGGAGTTTAGAAGAATTATGATGAATAAAAAATGGTGGCATAACAAAGTTGCATATCAAATTTACCCAAAGAGTTTTAAGGATACAAATGGTGACGGAATCGGCGACATTTCTGGAATTATCAGCAAGTTAGATTATTTAAAAGACCTAGGGGTTGATATTTTGTGGATATCTCCGATGTATCAGTCTCCGATGGTGGATAACGGTTATGATATTTCCGATTATTATGCGATCGATCCGATGTTTGGATCAATGGATGAGATGAAACAATTGATCAAGGAAGCAAAGAAAAGAAATATGTATATTCTGATGGATCTCGTTGTGAATCATTGTTCCAGTGAACATGAATGGTTCCAGAAAGCAATGGCAGATCCAGAAGGGGAATATGGATCATATTTTTATATCAAAGACGGGAAAGATGGGCAGCCACCGACCAACTGGAGATCTTATTTTGGAGGCAGTGTCTGGGAGAAGATCCCAGGGTATGACAATAAATTTTATTTGCATTCTTTTGCAAAAGAACAACCAGATCTGAACTGGGAGAATGAGATTGTTCGTGAGAAGATTTATGAGATGATCTGTTGGTGGATGGACCAAGGACTTTCAGGCTTTCGGATTGATGCGATCATGAATATAAAGAAAGATCTGACATGGAGTGATCTGAAACCAGACGGTCCAGATGGACTCGCAGATGTATATAAGATCACAGGAAAAGTCGAAGGAATCGGAGATTTCTTGATGGAGATGAAGCATCGTTGCTTTGAGCCATATGATGCACTGACCGTTGGGGAGGCTATGTTTGTAAAAGAAGATATCCTTTCACAATTTATCGGTGAAGACGGATATTTTTCTACGATTTTTGCATTTGAACCATGCCATGCCTATCGAAAAGGCAAAAATTATATGAATTATGACTGGCCACAGCCATTTGATGAATGGAGAGAGGAAACTTTTCATAATCAAGAGATTGTCGCCAGGGCTGGGTTTGAAGCGAATATCATTGAGAACCATGATCAGCCAAGAGGAGCAAGTCTGTTTATCCCAGAAGAAGATTATGGATTTTACAGCTTATCAGCACTTGCAACGATCATTTTCTGTGAGAGAGGTCTGCCTTTCTTATATCAGGGACAAGAGATCGGGATGAGCAATCGTCGATGGAAATATGATGAATTTAATGATCTGGAAACGATCAATCAGTATCAGATCGCATTGAAGGCAGGAATGTCCAAAGAACAGGCATTGGAGATTGCAAGACATCACAGCAGAGACAATGCGAGAACACCAATGCAATGGAGTTCGGAAGAAAATGCAGGATTTTCAAAAGCAAAACCGTGGATGCCAGTTAATGAGAACTATAAAGTGGTGAATGTCGCAGAAGAAGAAAAAGAATATGGATCGATCCTGAATTTTTACAAGCGATTGATCGCATTTTATAAATCAGAAGAATATAATGAGATACTAACATATGGTGATTTCAGACCAATGTATGAAAAAGAAGATCATATTTTTGCATATAGCAGGTCTTATGGATGTCAGAAACTGGTATTGATCTGTAACTTTAGTTCTAAGGAAAAAGATATTGAATTATCAGAAGACTATGAAAATGTTGTATTTGTGAATTATGAACAGACAACTGTCATTGGAAATACGTTAAAAATGAAACCATATGAATGTGTTATTTATGAGATGTAGATTAAAAAAGAATCCTGAATGATCAGGATTCTTTTTTATCTTTTAGTGAAAATCTGGACAGTGGAGCGTGCCAAGTGAAAAATTTAAAAAGAGAAAAATTGAGTGATTTTTTAGGGCTGACAGATATTTTTTCTGTCAAAAATGTAGTAACAAACTAAAAAACGCCGCACGTCCAGACAAGATTGCCCAGACGGCCGGCGATTAATGATCATACTCCCATGTGGTTGATTCCACGTGCTCCGTCAGTCATATGACCTCATGGATATTAGGTTACTATAACTGGTCAGATTCGTCAACCCTGAATTTTAAGAAAATGTTATTGATATTGTATAAATTTTCAGACAATTAGAAAGAGGTTGTGTATAAAAAGAAAAAAACAGGACATCCTCTGAATATGAGTAGAAAAAACATGATCAAAGGGATTCTGTTTCTGGCCATAGCATGTATGATTTTTGTGGCAGGACAAAGAAAATCCAATAACATAATACAGCAAAATCTGAAAAATAATCTGATTCGATTTCATGTGAGAGCTAATAGTAACAGCAGGATGGATCAGACATATAAATTGAAAGTAAGAGATGCCGTGATCGATCAGATCAGTCCAGAACTAAGCGAAGCAAAAACAAAGGAAGAAGCATTTAAAATCTTAAAAATGCAAAAAAACAGAATAAAAAATACAGTACAGGAAATATTAAAGAAAGAGGGAGTGAAACAAAAGGTAAACGTACATTTTGTACAAGAAAAATTTCCAGAGAAAAACTATGGCCAATATACATTTCCAGAAGGTATTTACGATGCAGTAAGAATCGATCTGGGGGCAGCAAAAGGGCACAACTGGTGGTGTGTCATGTTCCCAGATCTATGCGTAACAAAAGATGACAAGGTAAGGATCAACAATACAGCAAGAAAAAAGATGGAGAAACTTTTAGGGAAAAAAACGATCAGAAAAATAACAAAAGATAAATATCTTGGATGGTTGTTTAAAGTATAAGAAAAACGGAGCTGATACAGATCGTATCAGCTCCATTTTAAGTTCTGGAATTTATTCTAATGGTTTCTTTGCAGAGATAAGAAGTAAACGTTTCTTTTTATATACACGGAATTTGGTAAGCCCTGCATTCTTAAAATATTCTAAAGTCTCATAAGTAGAATGTCTGCGATCATCACCAGAAGTCAGATAGGATGGAATATTAGAAACAACTCGCAATGCCTCAGGAAGTGCAGATTCTCCAACATAAAGTCTTCCGCCAGGAACTAAGACACGAAATGCTTCATTAACAAACTTCTGTGGATCTTTAAAGGTGTGGAAATCGTCACATACAGTGATCACACGAAAGCTGTTGTCATCAAAAGAAAGAAAATCACTGTAACCTGTCTCAAAATGAAGTTCAGGCCAAGTTTGCTTTGCGATAAGAATCTTATCCTCAGATTCATCGATACCATATCCTTCAACATCCTTCCAGCGTGTCAGTTCATGTAAAAAGGTACCATCACCGCAACCGACATCTAGTATATTATCTGCATCTCTGACGCATATTTTCTTGATCATTTCATCCCGTAAAGCATCTCTCATAAGAAACTCCTTTCGTATGCCTTGTGGTTTGTATGCCGTCTCTTTAGTAACTTTCATTATACCAGATTCTGGTATACATGGAAAGAAGAGCACTAATTTTTGATTATAACATAGAAGAAAAATTTGTCAAATAATCTTAAGGATGTATTCGGTTAACATGAAAACAGGATATGTGTTATACTTATTTACAGTGAATACGAAAAAAGGAAAAAGAAATTTATGAAGAATAAAAAGCACATAGTAACTGGTATTCTGGCTCATGTGGATGCCGGGAAGACAACACTATCAGAGGCAATTTTATATACTGCAGGGAATTTGAGAAAAATCGGACGTGTGGATAATGGAGATGCATTTTTAGATACTTATGAACTAGAACGGTCCAGAGGAATTACCATTTTTTCCAAGCAGGCAGAGGTTTCAATGAATGAGATGGATCTTACTTTGCTTGACACACCAGGACATGTGGATTTTTCTGCAGAGATGGAAAGAACCCTGCAAGTGCTTGATTATGCGGTTCTTGTGATCAGCGGAGCAGATGGTGTGCAGGGCCATACTTTGACATTATGGAGCCTACTTGAGAGATATAAGATCCCAACATTTTTATTTATTAACAAGATGGATCAGGACGGAACACAAAAAGATCAATTATTGAAAGAATTACAGGAACGTTTAAGCAGCGGATGTATTGATTTTGGAGAAAAGGGTAGTGATGAGTTTTATGAGATGATCGCTATGGAAGATGAGGCGTTGCTGGATCATTATCTGGAATCAGGAGAGATCACGGAATCCAAGATCCGGGAAATGATCACAGAACGTAAGATTTTTCCATGTTTTTTTGGATCAGCGTTAAAACTTCAAGGAGTCAATGAATTTCTGAGTGATCTTGCATTTTATACAGAAGAAAGAGAATATCCAGAGGAATTTGGTGCACGTATATTTAAGATCACAAGAGATGAAAATGGAAACCGTCTGACACATTTGAAAGTAACAGGTGGAAATTTAAAGGTAAAAACAGTTATTACAGAAAGTGATGAAAAGATCAATCAGATCCGTATCTATTCTGGAGAAAAGTATGAGACAGTAAATGAACTGCAGGCAGGAAGAATCTGTGCGGTTACAGGACTTTCAGATACAATCCCTGGGCAGTGTCTGGGAGCAGAGCAGGGCGGATATGAACCTGTGTTAGAGCCAGTACTTACTTACCAGATGATATTGCCAGAAGAGACAAGTGCAAGCGTGATACTTCCAAAACTTCGTCAGCTGGAAGAAGAAGAACCAGAACTTCACATCATCTGGAATGAAGAATTACAAGAGATTCAGGTGCAGATCATGGGAGAGGTTCAATTGGAAATCCTAAAGAGTCTGATCAAAGAACGCTTTGATGTAGATGTGGAATTTGGACAGGGTAATATTGTATACAAAGAGACGATAGCGGATGTTGTAGAAGGTGTTGGGCATTTTGAACCGTTAAGACATTATGCAGAAGTACATTTGTTGATGGAACCGCTGGAGAGGGGAAGTGGAGTTGTTATCGACACACAGTGCAGCGAAGATGTATTGGATAAGAATTGGCAGAGACTGATCATAACACATTTATTAGAAAGAGAGCATAGAGGGGTTTTAACAGGAGCACCGATCACAGATATCAAGATCACGCTGGCAGCAGGACGGGCGCATCAGAAGCATACAGAAGGTGGAGACTTCCGTCAGGCGACATACCGTGCAGTAAGACAGGGGCTTCGTATGGCACAGAGTGTTTTATTAGAGCCATATTATAAGTTCCGGCTGGAAGTTCCACAGCAGATGATCGGAAGAGCTATGACAGATATTGAAAAGATGCAAGGTACGTTTGATACACCAGATACTGCAGGAGAGATGTCAGTGCTTCAAGGAATAGCACCAGTTTCTACGATGCAAGGATACCAAAAAGAAGTATTAGCATATTCCAAAGGTATGGGAAGATTATTTACAACCTTAAATGGATATGATATCTGCCATAATGAAGAAGAAATCATAGAAGCCAGTGGATATGATCCAGATAGAGACCTTGAAAATCCATGTGGATCTGTTTTCTGTTCCCATGGAGCCGGGTATAATGTCGCATGGAATGAAGTACCAGAACATATGCATCTAGAGAGCGTTCTTGCGAAAGAAGTCGAGGAAGAGGAATTTGATGAACTGACACAGCGAAGGGCTTATATTGAAGAAGAATCAATTGATACAGAGGAAATCGATCGGATTCTTGAACAAACATTTTATGCAAACCAGCATAATAAAAGTAAATGGAAGAAGAAGAAAACAGCAAGACTTGTGCAGGATTATCATACATCTGCAGAAAAATCATCGGAAAAAAGAGATATGTCCAAGAAATACCTGCTGGTTGATGGATATAATATCATTTACGCATGGGATGATCTGAAGGAATTATTAGATACGAATGTAGATGCAGCCAGAGGAAAATTACTTGATGAGATGAGTAATTATCAGGGAATGAAGGGCATGGAGCTGATCGTTGTGTTTGATGCATATCGTGTGAAAGGACATGAAACAGAGATCACAGATTACATGAATATTCATGTAGTATACACAAAAGAAGCAGAAACAGCAGATCAGTATATTGAAAAATTTGCCCATACCCATGGACGAAAATACGATGTAACAGTTGCAACATCCGATGGATTGGAACAGATCATTATCCGCGGACAAGGCTGCCGTTTGCTTTCTGCAAGAGAATTAAAGAGAGACTATGAAGAAGCAAAAGCACAGATCAGGACAGAATATCTGGAGAATCAGAAAAATGAGAAAACTTATATGATGGATGGAATATCTTTGGAGAAAGAACAGCCAGAGAAGGATAACTGATCATACAAAAATGGAGGCGGTAACATGGGGAAGATTTATCTGGAAGGTGCAGATAATACGAGAGACCTTGGCGGATTAAAAACGACAGAAGGTGCAGTGATCAAAGATAAACAGCTGATCCGCAGCAACCGTTTATCAAGGATTACGCAGAAAGATAAGATTTTACTGGAAACAGAATATCATTTACAGAAAATTCTGGATTTAAGAACACCAATGGAAGTAGAACAAGAGCCAGATCTGGAAGTGGCGGGAGCTGTTTATGAGAATATTCCGTTTTTTATGGAAAGCATGGTGGGAGTCAGCCGGGAGCAGGAAACAAGAAAACAGATGTTACATATGGAAGAATTTCCAGAGATGTCAGATATTTATAAGATGATGATCAAAGAAGAATTTTGCAGAAAGCAGATCTCACAAGCAGTCAGAGAGATTATGAATACAAAAAATGGTGCGGTTTTATGGCATTGTACAGAAGGAAAAGACCGTTGTGGATTGTTATCAGCAACCATTTTATTTTTGCTTGATGTGTCTGAAGATGACGTGATGGAAGATTATCTAAAGACCAATAAAGCTGCGATCACAAGAGTAGAAAAATTAAAAAAGAAACTTCATTTAGCAGGATTGCATCGCGAAAAAATCGAAAAAATAGAGGGCTATTTTGTGGCAAAAGAAGAATTTTTAAATGCAGCACTTAAAACCATGAAAGAAGAATATGGTTCTATTAATCAGTTTATGATCAAGGGATTAAATATTTCCATGCAGCAAAAAGAGGATTTTAAACAAAAAGTACTGGAGTAGACAATGGAAGAGAAGAAGAGAACAATTGTTATGTTTGGGGATTCCCTGACCGACTATTTCCCAATGGAAAAATTAAAAGATATAGATGCGCAGTTCATTAACAGTGGAGTTGCAGGGGATACGATCGCAGAGATGGGTGCAAGACTGGCTTATGACGTATTTCCATATAAACCAGATATCATTATCATGCAAGGTGGTGCAAATGATTTCCTGATGTCATTGTATCCAGGAGCAAGAGTGTTAGCAGAACGATTGATCAGACTTGCACGAAGGATTCGGCGGCAATTGCCAGATACAAAGATTTATATTGAATCTATGTATCCGGCATATACCAAAAGGATTGGATTGATGCCGTCCTGGGCAGAAGGAAAATCCAATAAAGAGATTCAAAAGATCAATATAGAAATACAAAGATTGTGCAAACAGGATAACTTTGAGTATGTTGATGTATTTGATAAATTGATCGGAGAAGATGGGCAGTTGTCAAGAGAGTATACCGTGGACGGAATACATTTGCAGGAAAATGCCTATGATGTTGTAGCTGCGATCATTTATCATTTGATGGAAGGTTGATCATTAACCTTCCAAATTACAATTTCAAGACATCCAGATCTTCAGGTATATAAAGCGTTCCAGTATAATACTGCTTTCCTTCCTTCATATATTTTTCTTGACGATGCAGCATATTTTTATCTTCTGTATGCCATAGAACCAGATTTGGAATCTTTAGATGTTCTGCTAATTCACAGGCATCTTTTACCGTACTATGGTGTTTTTCATAAGGTTTAAAAATATCTCTCTCACCATACACACAAAATGCTTCATGAAGCAGCCAGTCAGAATCTTTCACAAAATCATAAAGAGATTCACGATAAGGTTCATCTCCAGGAAAGGATACCCTTAATCCATTTTCCATAACCGATGTGAAACCAAACTGTTTTTCTTTTGTAGAGCCGATATCAAAGAATGTAAAAGAATCTCCAAGAATCTGAATCGTATCTCCATGTGCAATGACATGAAATACAATACGTTCATCAAAATGCTTATAAAATTTCTTACCAACAGTAAGTTTTGTCAGCGTTTTGATCGTATGAACCAGTTCTTCATGACAGTAGATCGTCAGAGTACCATCATAAGTTCCCTTGTTCATAGAAGTAGCGATCATACGGATCATCCAGACCATTCCTAAAATATGATCGTTATGAGCATGTGTCACAAAAATATTATGAATGCTTTCAAGAGGGATTCCAGCTTTGTCAAGCTGAGATAGAATTCCATTTCCGCCGCCGGCATCGACAAGAAAGTATTCTTCACCTTTTTGCATGGCATAACAAGTGTTATAGCAATGAATTGCCTGCGCATTTCCAGTTCCTAAAACGATCAGTCGTTCCATAAAAATCTCCTTTATATATCATCATAAGTGTATAAAATCATCGTATCTCTCTGCATTATATTACATTTTTGAGAAGATGGGAAATTCCTTTTTGCGATTCTTGATATTTCCTGTCAGTCAGCTATAATAAGGATAGTGTATACATGGAGAAAGGCGAAGGAAAAGACGATGCTTAAGATACAATACAGAGATGCAAAAGATGGAGGAATCGAAGTTCTTCGTTGTTTCAGCAAAGAAGATCAAGTAGAGATTCCTTCGGAAATTGAAGGAAAAAGAGTTACGAAGATTGGTGATTATGCATTTTCTGCGCATAAACGAAAAGAAGACGAAGCAAAAGAGATTATGATCGGCGAAGACTTTTTGGGCAGTGAAGATGAACCGATGTTTTGTGGGGAGGCAGTAAAAGAAGTTTATCTGCCATCGGATACTGTGGAAATAGGGAAATATGCATTTTATGGATGTGTAAATCTGACAATACTTGGGTTTTCAGATTCTCTTTTAAGAACAGGAGCAGGAATTTTTACAGGATGCAAGCTGCAAAAGATCTACTATGATGTTTATGAGGATAAAAAAAGTGCTTTAAGAGACGTTGTAAGAGATACTCGTTTTCCATTGCAGGTAAATATCCGTTATAAAGAAGAAGAAAAACAAAGTCGTTTATTTTATCCAGAGTATTATGAAGAGGCTGTGGAGAATACACCAGCAAGAATTGTGGAGACACATTTTCATGGAACAGGATATCAATATCGCCAAAGTTTTTTGCGAGGAGAGATCGACTATCGTAAATATGATGATATTTTTCCAGTGGCAGCAGTTCAGGAAGATCTGGATATTGTGTGGGAGATATTAGCTGGGCGTATGTTAATGCCATACGGGGTATCAGATTTTGCATGGATGCAATACGAGGGTTATGTAAAGCAGAACCAATGTGAGATGATGAATTATTTAAAAGAAGAAGATCAGATGCCATTTATCAATTTGATGGCTGAGAAGAATTATTTCAGTAAAGAAGGAATCGAAGCAGCGATCGACTGGGCATCCAGAAAGCAGAAAACAGAACTTTTAAGTATTTTGATGAACGAACAGCATAAGAGATTTCCAAAGAAAAAGAAAACATTTGAATTATAGATAAGATAAAGGGAAATGAATAATGGAAGAAAATATCAATGAGCGTCTCAGTGAACTTGGAACAAAGATCCTTGCGACGACAAGAAATGAATTATATATCCATATGCGTTTTTTAGATGTGGCATTAAGCAGTTTTGCTTATGTGATCGATCCTTCTGTAAATGGTGTTGGAACGGATGGAATGTGTATGTTTTATCATCCAGGGGCTTTAGGAGGCATGTACAGGCAAAACAGAGTTCGGATGAATCGTGCATATCTTCATATGGTGCTTCACTGCATTTTACATCATGTGACAAGAAGAAAAGGAAGAGATAAGACTCTATGGAATATTTCTTGTGATATCGCAGTCGAATCAATTATTGATCACTGGCATTTAAAATGTATCCATATGGTGCAAACAAGGCTGCGCAAAGACATTTACGGGCAGCTTGAGAGGAACCTCAAAGTATTGACAGCCGAGGGGATTTATCGACAGTTAGTTTCTTTTGGATTAGAAGAGAAGAAAATAAAAGAACTGCAGATGGAATTTCGGGTAGATGACCACCAGTATTGGCCCGAAGATCCCAAGCAAGATCTTCATCAGGAAGTAGAAAATAAATGGAAGAATATCAGTGAAAAAACGGAAACAGATATGGAGACATTTTCCAGTGAAGAGTCACAACAAGCAGGGGATTTGATCGGACAGGTACAGGTAGAAAACAGAGACCGTTATGATTATCGTGAATTTTTAAGAAAATTTTCGGTTTTAAGAGAAGAAGTCAGTGTGGACCCAGATTCGTTTGACTATATATTTTACAGTTATGGGCTTTCTATGTATGGAAATATGCCATTGATTGAGCCGCAGGAGTGGAAGGAAGTAAAGAAAGTTGAAGACTTTGCCATCGTGATCGATACATCAATGTCATGTTCTGGTGATCTGGTAAAGAAATTTCTGGAAGAAACATATGGTGTGTTAACGGAAGCAGAGAGCTTTTTTCATAAGGTAAATATTCATATCATTCAGTGTGATGAGATGGTACAAAACGACCAGAAGATCACAGACGAAAAAGAATTAAAAGAATATATGGAACATTTGGAACTGATCGGAGAAGGTGGGACAGATTTCCGGCCAGCATTTGAATATGTGAATCATCTGATCGAACAGGGTGAATTTTATCATCTGAAGGGATTGATCTATTTCACAGATGGAAAAGGAACCTATCCAAAGAAGAAACCACCATATCAGACAGCATTTATTTTTATGCAGGAAGAATACGAAGATGTGGATGTACCGCCATGGGCAGTTAAATTGATCGTCGATGCCGAAGATCTTGATGAAGGAGAAGAAGAACATGAATATTAAAAGAGCAAAACAGGAAATCAAAGATTCCATTGAAGCTTATCTTACAAAGGATAATTATGGAGAATATAAAATACCATCCATCAGACAGCGTCCGATCCTTTTGATGGGACCTCCGGGAATTGGAAAAACACAGATCATGGAACAGATCGCAAGAGAATGTGAGATCGGATTGGTAGCTTATACGATCACGCACCACACAAGACAGAGTGCGATCGGTTTGCCATTTATCAGAGAAAAAGAATATAGTGGACAAACATATTCTGTTACAGAATATACGATGAGTGAGATCATTGCATCTGTTTATGAAAAGATTGAACAGACTGGAAATAAAGAAGGTATTTTATTTATCGATGAGATCAACTGTGTATCTGAGACATTGGCACCAACAATGCTTCAGTTTTTGCAGTGTAAGATGTTCGGAAATCAGAAAGTACCAGATGGCTGGATCATCGTAGCGGCAGGAAATCCACCAGAATACAATAAATCTGTCAGAGATTTTGACGTAGTTACCTTGGACCGTATGAAGAAAATTGATGTGGAAGCAGACTATGAGGTGTGGAAAGAATACGCATATCAGGCAGGAATCCACCCAGCAATCCTTGCATATCTTGAAATTCGTAAAGAATATTTCTATCGTATGGAAACAACAGTTGATGGAAAGGCGTTTGTTACAGCCAGAGGATGGGAAGATCTGTCTCAGTTATTAAAAGTTTACGAAGAACTTGGAAAAGATATTGACAGAGAAGTGGTATTTCAGTACTTACAGCACCTGAAGATCGCAAAAGACTTTGCTAACTATTATGAATTATATAAGAAATACAAAGAAGACTATGGAATCGAGCGTATTTTAAAAGGACAGTGGAATCAGGAAACGATCGGCAGATTAAAATTCGCAGCATTTGATGAGAAATTAAGTGTTGTCGGATTGTTAAACGGAAAATTGTCCGAAATGTTTGCTGAATCTTATCGACAGGATGCTTATGTTACGGAATTATTTGGCTGGCTAAAACAACTTAAAACAGGCAAGACATTAAGTCAGGTAGTCAAAGAAATCCATGAGGACTTCAACGAGAAGAAAAAGACAGAGAAACTTGGAAAAGCACAGGAACATATGCTGCTTGATGTGATCAAGACTCTGGAGTCATACGAACAGATCAGCAAAGCTGAACATTTAGAAGCAGAAGCAGAATTTGAACGTGTGAGAGAAGAATTCAAGAAAGAACCAGCAAAATTAGAACAGCAGATAGAGAATACAACCCAAGCACTAGACAATGCATTTGACTTCATGGAAGAAGCCTTTGGACAAAGTCAGGAAATGGTTGTATTTGTGACAGAACTGAATGTTAATTATTACAGTGTCTGGTTTATCAAGGAAAATGGATGTGATAAGTATTATCAATATAATAAAGGGCTTTTGTTTGATGAACAGCAAGCGGAGATCATGGCAGAGATGGATGAACTGGAGAGAAAATTTTAAACTAAAAAGATCAATCACAGTTATCCATTCTTCTAAGTTCAGGTAGCACAGTACAAAGCATCGTAATGAAGCAAAAGCCTCCACCGATCACATTAGAAACAGGTTCCGCAAGGAATACCCCGGAAGTTCCCATGTGCAGTACATAAGGCATAAAATAAGTTAATGGAATAACAATAAATACCTTACGAAGCAATGAGAAAAAGATCGCATGTTTCTTTTTGTTTAGAGATTTAAATACTGTCTGTCCAATATACTGCAGATCCATAAAGATAAAAGCAGCAAAATACTGATTCAATGCAGGAACGGAATCTTTTACAAGTGAAGGATCAGAGCTGAATACACGGATCAATGCATCAGGAACAAAAATGATAACACTCCACATAACGGCTGTATAGCATAGGATCATAGCAGACATAACGATCATAGCCTTTCTTACACGAGCTGGACGTCTGGCACCATAGTTATAACTTAAGATCGGAGAACCGCCTTCATTCATGGCATAAATCGGGGTTTCCACAAGTTGTCGTACACTTGATACGATCGTCATGACAGAGATATAAATATCTCCGCCAGTCACAGAAAGTACATTGTTGCAAACAATACTTACCAGACCGTTAGTTAACTGCATGATAAATCCAGCAGTTCCAAGGCTGATGATATTCTTTGCATATCCTAAACTTTCTGACAGCTCATTTTTATGAAGAAAACGTGCCTTTAATTCTGCTTTTTTTGTAAGGAAAAATAACACAAAAGAAGCAGAAAGACATTGTGAGATCACAGTTGCGATCGCAGCACCCCGGACGCCAAACCCTAATGCAAAAATAAAGAATGGGTCAAGCAGTAAGTTGGCAACGGCACCGATCGCAACAGAAAACATTCCGATGGTTGAATATCCTTGTGCATTAATAAATGGATTCATTCCAATGGCGATCATAGATGGCAGTGTACCGATCAGATAGATCATCATATATGGAAAAGCATAAACGAGAGCATCCTTGGAAGCCCCAAATAATATCAAAAGCGGGCGTGCAAATAAAAGCCCAATGAGCATCAATACGACAGCACTAAAACAAACCATAGTAAATGATGTATTCATGATATGGACAGCCTGTTTATTTCTCTTTTGCCCTCGGCTGATCGAAAATAAAGGAGCTCCACCACTTCCAAATAAGTTAGCAAATGCAGTAATGATCACAACCAGCGGAAAGCACAGTCCAACAGCACCAAGTGCAGATGTTCCAATATGTGGGATTCGTGCGATATAAATACGGTCAACAATGTTATATAATAAGTTTAAGATCTGAGCAACAAGCATAGGAAGTGCAGCTGCAAAGATATTTTGGGTTACAGAACCATTTTCAAAATCAATTCGTTTCATTTTTAAGATTATCTCTTTCCAGTTTCATTATATTTTTATTTATCATGGCATCGTTTCATTTATTCTATTATAATACAAATTGAAAGAAAATCTATATGGATAAAGGAGTAAGTATAGTATATGAAAATCGAATATAATGAAAAAGAAATCGCAGCAATGGCAGAATTCCACAAAGGAAACAGAGCAGAAGGTTTAAGATTACAAGAAGAATTCGCATCAGAATTTCGAAAAGAATATGCAGACAAAGACCACTGCCCATGTCAAAAAGCCTGTAGATATCATGGAAATTGCAAAGAATGTGTGGCAATTCACAGAGCCCATCAGGAACACGTTCCAAACTGCATGCGCCCGATGATCAATAAGAAATTAAAAATTTTGTCAGAATTAACGGAACATACACTGGCAAATGAGATTAAGGCACCGAAAGAGGTTTTGCGGAAGGAATTTCAAAAGTAGATTTATAAGGAAGTTATCCAGTGATCTAAATCTTTTATACGGCAAGAAAGTATTGATTTTTCTCGATGAATATGCAGATAAGCCAGTCATGATCATAGAATAAAAAAATTTATTAAGAAAAAAATACCTATTATAGAATTTAAATAATGGTGCAATTATGATGGGTGAGTTAAAAAAATGAGAACTGAAAAAAAGATGACACAACAACAAGTTGCTGATTTGGTAGGAATATCTTTACGTTCTTATAAATCATATGAGAATGATGAGAAAAAACAAGGAAGTTTGAAATACAAATATATATTAGAAAAACTTTCAAAAATAAATCCAATAGACGAAGAACATGGAATTATTGATATAGAATATATAACTGAAAAATGCGGAAATGTATTTCAAAAATATGATGTAAATTTTTGTTATCTTTTTGGATCTTATGCTAAATCGAAAGTAAAGCCAACCAGTGATGTGGATCTGTTAATTTCAGCAAATGTAAAAGGACTAAAATTTTATGGATTAGTCGAAGAAATTAGAGAAGCACTACACAAAAAAGTAGATGTTTTAGAAATTAATCAACTAAAAGATAATTTAGAATTAACACAAGAAATATTAAAAGATGGGATAAAAATATATGGATAATGTTAACCCGCGTTGCTTGCCGCAACGATATATTTTGGTGTAAATTCAATACATCAAAATATAAGGAGAGACAATAATTATGTTTAATGAGAATCTGAAAATAATAAGAAAAGCAAAAGGATACACACAAGAAGAACTTGCGATCAAAATTCATGTAGTAAGACAAACTATCAGCAAATGGGAAAAAGGACTATCCGTACCAGATGCAGACACATGATCTCTTTTTATAATATTCCACCAATAATTTCCGCCTTCAAACCACAAATCATAATTTAGTAGTGATAAACTTTCCTTCTACTCCGTAAAAAATAAATCGTAACAATTAAAGTCAACATCTCCGCCACAACAACTCCCATCCAGATTCCATTCAATCCAAGCAAAATTGGCAGCAGCATAATACACCCAATCTGAAACAACAAAGTTCGAAGGAACGCAATCATCCCAGAAACAACCCCATTATTCAAAGCTGTAAAGAACGAAGAAGCCCAGATATTAAATCCATTGATCAAAAACACAAATGCATACAACCGGAATCCATGTAACGTCATAGCAAACAGATCCGCATCATATCCAACAAAGATATTGATCAGCGGATGGGCAAAAAACTCAGAGATCAAAGTCAGACAAACCCCAGTTACAGCAATTAAAGACAAACTCTTCTTCAACATATTCTTCAATTCCGAATGATTTCCAGCCCCATAATTATAACTGGTGATCGGAGCGCTTCCCATAGAATATCCAAGATAGATCGCAGCAAAGATAAAGTTCGCATACATGATCACACCATAAGCAGCAACACCATCTGCACCAGCAAGGCGCATTAACTGTGTATTATAAAGCATATTTACAACGGAAGAAGAAGCATTTGTCATAAATTCCGAAGAACCATTTAAACAGGTTTTTAATAAAATATCTTTTCTCCAGACAGGTTTCACAAGACGAAGACGGCTGCTGTTATTCTTTCGTGCAAAATAGATCAACGGTACAAGCCCGCCAACATACTCACCCATGGCAGTTGCAACCGCAGCCCCGGCAACACCATAATGCATAACTCCGATAAAGAGATAGTCAAACACAATATTGATCACGCCAGAGATCAAAGACATACGAAGACTATAAGAAGGTTTTTCAGCTGTAATAAAGAAGTTATAAAAGATCGTCTGCATCATAAACATTGGCTGTGATACAAACATAATACGTCCATAAGTAGACGCATATTCAAGCAGCTGTCCACGCGCCCCAAGTGCCATGCAGATCTGCCTTATAAAAATAAATCCAAAGACAGACAGGATCGTAGCTCCGATCAAAGCAGTAAAGATCAGCATAGAAAAATATTCATTTGCTTTTTCTTTTTTACCTTCACCAAGCGTTTTTGCAACGATCGCACTTCCACCAGAACCGATCATAAATCCAATTGCTCCAACACCCATCGCAACAGGAAGGATCAGATTGACCGCAGCAAATGCTGTTTTTCCTGCAAAATTGGAAATAAATAATCCATCAATAATACTGTACATCGAAGTACAGATCATCATAATGATCGATGGAAATACAAAACGGATCAGACGTTTGTAAGTGAAATGATCTGATAATTGAATCTTCATGATAAACTAAAACTCCTTTTCCTCTAAGACATATTGTTTCATATTTTTCTTTAAAATCTGAACATATTTTCTCGTAAGAGAAAGCAGCTGTTCACACTCCGAAGGCTCCATAGATTCAAATGTAGCATTTTCCATATCAAAGACAGGACCGATATGTTTTTCAGAAAATTCTCGTCCAAACTCTGTAAAAAATAAGTGGATATCCCTTCCGACGCCGGCTTTACGGATCAAAACTCCTTTATCTTCTAATGATTTTACGGAAGAATTCACCGTTTGTTTTGAGATGGAGTAAAGTTTGCAGATATCTTTCTGAGAGCAACCATCTCCAAGTTCTAACAGACAATATAAAATGAGAAATGCGGAATCCGTAAGATGCATGGAAAGAGCAATCTCATGATAGACATCATCGATCATCTTATAGAGAGAATCAAATTCCTTTAAGGCACGATTTTGTTTCGATTCCATAGTGACTTCCTTTCTTATAACAATTATATTAAGTCCGAAATCGGACTATGAGATTACGATAATTATAGTCCGATTTCGGACTTGTGTCAATTATTATTTCATAGGAAATCACTTTACGAGGTCATTCGAATCAGTTAAAATAAAGAGTCAGAGAATAAAGTACAACCAAAGAAGGAAGTTATCTATGAAATTTGCCTACGATATCCCAGATTCATTCTGGAGTTTATTTCGTTCGATGAACAGAGAACTTTATATGGAAGCCCTGCTGAAGATCAACGAAGAATATGAATATAACAATTATTATTTAAGTAAAGAAGTATGCCTTCAGGTATTAGAAGACTGGAATGAAAGCCAGCGGATTTGGTTATCTCCTGAAGAATTTGAATCAGAAACTGATGCAAGCCAGACACCGCCAAACAGGATCTTAAACTGGCTGATCAAAACAGGATGGTTAAAGAGGATCGAAGATTTCTCAACATTAACCACCAATATCATCATTCCTGATTACGCAGCCGTATTTTTAACAGCATTTGAAGAATTAGTCAACCCATCAACGGATGACACAGAGATCTATATCCAGAATGTATACGCAACACTGTTTTCATTCTGGCATGATAAGAAGATGAACTTAGCCATGTTAAAAACAGCGCTTGTTAATACAAAGAAATTAAATAAAGCCTTGCAGGATATGTTACACAACATGGACCATTTCTTTAGCCGACTGCTAAAACAGAAATCATATGAAGAAGTGCTGGCAGAACATTTGGAAGGTTACGTCGAGGAGATCGTTGAGAAGAAATATCATATCTTAAAGACAAATGATAACTTCTATTTATATAAAAATGATATCAAACGATGTTTAAGAGAAATGAGAGAAGATATTCCATGGATGGAACAGGTACAGAAGAAAGCAGATAAAGAAAAAGGCGAAGATGTGCTAAGCATTATCAATGCGATCGAACGTGGATTTGATGATATTGAACATCGAATTTCCAACATGGATAAAGAACATTCTAAATATATCAGGGCAACAGTAACGCGTATGAATTACATGCTGAATGGAGAATCCGACACAAGAGGTCTGATGATCCAGCTGTTAAAGACGATCGGGGATTCTAAGGACAGCGAGGAAAAGATCAAGAAGGTCGGACAGAGTATGAATCTCTCTCATTTTGAAGTGCTTTCCGAGAAGTCTTTGTATAAGAAGAGAAAACGAAGAGATTTTGCAAGTCAGGTAGAAGAAGAAAAGCAGCAGGAAGAATTATCAAGAGAAGATGTCTTAAGATTAAATAAGATTCATACAAGATACCAGCAGGCTGAGATTGAAGATTTCATTGAAGCTTACATGCATGATGACCATATGGAAGTTAAGGATATTGATATCAGGGATGAAGAGTCCTTTGAGAAATTAATCCTTGCCTACGATTACAGCACGAGAAGAAACAGTAAATATAAAGTGATCGAGAGAGACGATAAATTGATCGATAATGGAAGTTACCGCTATCCGGCATTAACTTTTGTAAGGAGGAAACCGAAATCATGATACCGTATTATGAAGAATTGAATGACGAAGAAAAAAATGCGGTCACGAAAGTGATCCGTACGTTATTAAAACAGACATTTGTATTAGAAAGAAAATATGATAAAAAGAGCGGAAGACTTGTATACAATAAAGAATTTAGAACCATTGACCTACATCAGGAATTTTTAAGAGAATATTTTAAGATTTCAGGAATCGAATTAAGAGAAAATCTGCATCTGGGAGTCTTTTATATCGAAGGAGAAACTGTGATCGGAGAGAAGATTTCCAGATTATCAACCATTTATCTTCTGATCTTAAAATTATTGTATGATGAACATATGGCAGAGGCGTCATCGAATACAAGTGTGTATACATCATTAGGAGAGATCCATGAAAAGATTAATGATTTCCATCTGATGAGAACATTGCCATCCATCACGGAGATGCGTCGTTCCATCGCATTATTAAAGAAATATCAGATCATCGAACCACTCGATGTATTAGAAGAGTTAAATGAAGAGACAAGAATGATGATCTATCCATGCGTGAACGTTGTGTTACTAGGAGATGACATCCGCAGATTGATCGAAAGTTTCAGCAAGGAGGAAGTAGACAGTGAGTTTGACGAAGACGAAGCAGCCATTTCTGGCATTATCGAAGATATGCCTGAATAATTGGCATTATATAGATCAGAAAGTATTAAGTTTCAACGATGGAATCAACTTTTTTACCGGACATTCTGGAAGTGGAAAGTCAACAGTGATCGATGCGATGCAGATCGTTTTATATGCGAATACAGATGGTCGTGGATTCTTTAATAAGGCGGCAGCAGACGATTCCGATCGAAATCTGATCGAATACCTGCGAGGAATGGTTGCGGTCGGAGAGAAAGATGAAGTTACTTATTTGAGAAATAAAAACTTCTCCACAACGATCGTTCTTGAATTTACACAGACAGAATCTGACGAAAAAGAATGTCTGGGAGTTGTATTTGACGTAGATACTGCAAGAAATGATACATCCAGATTATTTTTCTGGCATAAAGGCGGCATTTTAGAGAATGCTTACCGTACGGAAGAACATGCGATGACAATTTCGGAACTTCGCAAATATATGCAGAAAAACTTCAAAAAAGAAGATTTCTATTTTGGAACAAGCAACGAGAGATTTAGAAAACAGATGTATGACATCTATCTTGGCGGTCTTGATATGGAGAAATTCCCAAGACTGTTTAAACGTGCGATCCCATTTAAAATGAATATCAAGCTCGAAGATTTTGTGAAAGAATACATTTGTATGGAGCAGGACATTCATATTGAAGATATGCAGGAAAGCGTGATGCAGTATGGAAGAATGCGTCAGAGAATCGAAGATACATTAAAGGAAGCAAAGAGCTTAGAAGAAATCAAAGAAAGTTTCGTTAAATTCAAGACCAAAAAAGAGGAACAGGATTATTGCCAGTACCGCATGAACAAACTGGATGTCCTGAAACTAAAATCAGATATTCATCTGTTACAACAAAAGATTGAAGATGGAGAGAAAGATTTAAAGACACAGGAAGAGAATGAAACAGTTCTTGAGAAGAAACTAGAGAAACTCGCCAAAGAATACGATGCATTAGTAGCACAGATCGCAGGAAGTGGATACGATCAGATCGCAACAAGGAAAAAGGATGTTCAGGAGTTGTTAGGACAGTTAAATCATTCTGTACAGCGTTGGGAACAGACATCAAAAGACTTAAAAAAATGGTGTGATCTCGATATTACGCCAAATCAGGCAATCTGGGATATCGAGAAATTTGAACAGGGAGATATCACAGAAGATGATCTAAACCGATTAAAACATACATTGGATATCTTAAGAAAAGAAACTGAGGAAGAACGACAAGATAATGCGTCTGCACTAAGAGCCTTAAAGAAACAGGAGAAATCCATTTCTGATGAGTTGAAAGAACTGAAAAAGGGTAACAAAGCATATCCAAAAGAAGTTCTGGATGCAAGATATGAATTACAGACGAAATTAAGCGAAAAATGTGGTGATTTTGTAAAGGTAAATGTGCTTGCCGATCTGTTGGACATGAAAGATGAGAAATGGCATAAAGCGGTCGAAGGATATTTAGGATCGAATAAATTAACACTGATCGTGGAACCAAAATACGTCAAGGATGCCATGGAAATCTACCGTGATATGGATCAGAAGAAATACTGGAGAATTTCGATCGCAGATACACAAAAGATTGATAAGCAGGACATGAAGGTTGAGGAAAATGCATTGTCAGAAGAAGTTCTTGCAGAACAGTCTTATGTGAAAAAGCTGATAGAATCCTTGATCGGGCGTGTGATCAAATGTGAGACGATCGATGAATTAAGAAATTGCCGTACTGGTATCACACCAGATGGAATGCTTTATAAAAATTTCCAGTTAAAACGATTAGATCCAAAACAGTACACAAGAAATTCCTACATCGGAGATAACAGTTTACGCCACAGGATCAAAGAATTAGAGAAAGAAAAGGATAAGATCTTTGATAAAAAAGATCCATTAGAAAAAGAAGTTTTAAGTGCTGTTGTTATTTTAGACTATGAATATCTTCCACAGTCAGCCGAAGAATATTTAAAACAGCAAGAAACACTGGAACGTGCGAAAGAACGTCAGGAAGAATACGAAGATTTAGAAAATCAGCTGACAAAATTAAGAGAAGGTGCCTTAAAAGGTCTGGAAGAGGAAAGAGACCAGAACAGGTTAAAACAGGAAGATTGCAAACAAGAGATCAATGCAATGAAAGAAGCAATTTGGGCAACACAGAATGCATTAAAAGAATGCAGACAGCAGATTATTGACCAGAATGAAGCATTGATCCGTGCACAGAATGAATTACCGGCAAATGGAGAGTACGAGCAGCAGTTTGCACAGGAGATCGAGAAGACAGACACAGAAGACTATGAACGTCTCAAAAAACGTGCAGCAAGGAAATACTATGATGCCGGAACGAAGAAAGAAGAAGAATATCGAAAGCTTGTGGAAGTCAGAACTGCATATTTAAGGGAATATCCGAACCGCACATTCTCAGCAGTAGATGAGAATAATGATGTGTATGACAAGCTTTATAAGGAATTATCATCTGATCACATGGAAATGTATCGTGAAAAAGCTGCAAAACAGGCAAAAACAGCAATGGAACATTTCAAAGATGACTTTGTATACAAGATTCGAAGCGCGATCAGGGAAGCTTATCAGCGCAGGGACGAATTAAACCGCATGATCAGTGGACTCGACTTTGGGAAAGATAAATACCAGTTTAAGATCATAAGAAATACAGGAGCCGATGGAAAATATTATCCAATGTTTATGGATGATTCCCTAAACATCGATCCATCTGTCTTGAATACCACGATGGATGACCAGATGAATCTCTTCTCTATGGAACATGAGAATAAATACGGGGAATTGATGAATGAATTGATCGAGATCTTTATCCCGCCAGAAGGTGCAACCGGTGAAGAACTTGAGAATGCGAAACGTGATATGCAGAAATATTCTGATTATCGTACGTATCTGTCCTTTGATATGGAACAGATTGTGGATGGTGATGAAAAACTGACGATCGGATTAAGTAAGATGATCAAGAAAAACTCTGGTGGAGAAGGACAGAACCCATTATATGTTGCATTACTCGCAAGTTTTGCACAGGCCTATGGAATTCATCTTTCACCAAAAGTACGAAGAAATCCAAGCATCCGTCTGGTTGTCTTAGATGAAGCATTCTCTAAGATGGATGCAGAGAAAGTTGCAAGTTGTATTGACCTGATCAGGAATCTAGGATTCCAGGCAATCATCAGTGCGACAAATGATAAGATTCAAAATTACCTAGAAAATGTAGATAAGACTTTTGTATACGCCAATCCAAACAAGAAAAATATTTCCATTCAGGAATTTGAAAAATGTGAATTTGATAATTTACTCACAGAAGAATAGATAAAAATACAGATACGAGGAGAAATGTATTTATGAATCGAAGTTTAAAAGGAATCTGCTTCACAGTTGCAGGAGGATGCTGCTGGGGCATGTCTGGTGTGATGGGGAAATATTTATTTGATGCAAAAGATCTGACGGCTACGTGGCTTGTGACAGTCAGATTATTAGGGGCAGGAATCTGCCTGCTGTTGCTTATGTATCAGAGAAAAGGGAATTCAATTTTTCGTGTATGGAAAAGAGAAGATTCAGCGGTCAATCAGCTGATCTTCGGGATGATTGGAATGGCTATGTGTCAGATGACGTACTTCCTTGCCATTCAGGAGTCAAATCCGGGAACTGCGACAGTTCTTCAGTATTCTGCACCAATCTTAATTATGGTGTTCTTTGTATTAGTGGAAAAAAGATTTCCAAAGAAAGAAGAAGTGCTTGTTCTGGCAGCTGTGATCGTAGGAATTTTTTTGCTTGCAACACATGGAAGTATAAAAAACTTAGTGATCACCAATGCAGCATTATTCTGGGGATTGTTATCCGCTTTTGCTTTTGCAGTTTATAACGTGCAGCCAAAGAAACTACTAGACGAATTTGGTACTTTAGAGACAACAGGATGGGGAATGTTTGTCGGTGGAGTTTTGGTAACTCCATTTACAAAAGTATGGAGTATCCCAGGACATTGGGATATCATGACGGTTGCAATGACAATTGGAGTTGTATTCTTAGGAACGATCGTGGCGTTTTCCTGTTATCTCCATGGGATTTCCATGTTAGGACCAGTTCAGGGAAGTATGCTTGGATGCGTAATCAGACATTATGGATTTGTCTTTGAAGGTAAGAAGGTTTTGATTGGAGAATAGTAGATAAATCGCTGAGTTCATATGAATTATATGGATTCAGTGATTTTTTTCATAGAATGATTATTTTATTGAAAAAAATAACCTGTAAATATATTGTGTTAAGTACAAAACAATGTTAAAATAGAAGTAACCTAAAAATAGAACATAAAAGAAAGGAGGAATACGAAAATGGAAGAATTAACCAGACTAGAAGAACGAATCATGCAATGCATTTGGAATTATCAAGGAGAAGTTCCTTTTCTTGATCTGATAGAAATGGTTAAAGAAAAGCTCAATAAAGATTATAAAAGAACAAGTATCCGCGGATATCTGTTCCGGCTAGAAGAGAAGGGATATATCAAAGTTACCAAGAAAGGAAGAAAAGCATATGTGCAGCCATTGATCAATGAAGAGTCATATGGGAAATATCAAGCTGAGAAAGTTTTAGATCGTTGGTTTGACGGATCTGCAAAACGATTAGTAAGTGCATTAGGAGAGAAACTGACAAAAGAAGACGGGGAAGAGTTAAGAGGGATCTTAGATGACTTTGATTTTGATGATAATCATAATAAAAATATTTAGCGGAATATTCTTATGTACACTGCTTGGAACGATCTTATATCTTTTTTGGAAGGCTGTAGGACGTTTGATAGAACACAAGGGATATATTGATATCAATTATCTGATATGGAAGATGGTATTATTGATGTTTGCCATACCAATCACGTTGATCTATGCAAATGGATTTGAGAAGAGTACTTATGTATTTGAAGTTACAGGTCCGATCAAGTGGGTCATTGGAATTTTGATGATCATCTGGCTGGTTGGAACGATCATTTTTACGATCAGATTTCTAGAGAAATACAGAGCAATAAGGAAGGATATTTTAAATGCAGATCCATGTGGAGATGAAATTCAAAGTATGGTAAAAAGCATATCAAAAAAGTTAGGGGTTCATAAAGAAATTCAAGTAGTGATCTTAGAAAAAGCAGGCGGACCAATGTTATATGGGGTTTTGAAACCAAGAATCATTCTGTCAAGAATTTATGATCCGCAACAGCTAAATATGATATTTACACATGAATTGATTCATTATAAACATCATGATCTCATTTGGAAACACTTGGCGAACATTATCTGTTGTATATACTGGTTTCAACCTGCGTTAAAGGATGTTTTTTATCAATTAGATCAATGGGGAGAAACATACTGTGACAGGACAGTATGTGAATATCTGCCAGATGTAAAGGGATATTTTTCTACGATCATAGATATTTCTATGGAAGAGATCAGATATGGAAGATATACAACAGCGGGGTTATATGAGAGTAAGGAAGTATTAAAGTTACGAATGGAACGAATGAAATCTTATCGACAACAAAGAAGGTTGCGAAGAGGAATTTCTGTAAGTGTCTTATTTGGAATGATCATACTCAGTGCAACTACGGTATTTGCTTCAGGGATAGGATTTGTAAAGGCATACGATAAGATTGCAGATGAAACAAGAGAGGAAATCAATGTTGGAACGGAAGGGGATATAAAGGATCAGAAAGCAAAGTATAGAATGTATGATAAAACCAGAATCAAAAAGTGCATGATAAAAAATGAAAGATTAAAAGAGAATGATGGAAAACCATTTACATGGAAGATCAAGCCGAAAGAGAGAATAGAGACAAAAGAAGGACACTTAAAAAAGGGAACTTGTGTTCAAGTGGCTGCCTGTATGGGGTTTGAAGAAGAACACCCTGAAACACATATAGCAATTGGAATTATTGATGAGGATGGAGAGGAAACTTATATAGAGAATGGGGTAAATCTGGTAAGCCACTTAAAGGTAAAAAAAGATGGACGGTATCGGGTATTTTTAGAAAATCTAGGGGCGAAAAAAGCGATAGCGGGTGGACATTATATGGTGATAACGGAAGAAGAGTAGAGGAGAGAAAAGATGTTTGTAAAAAAGGTATTAATGATAGTGCTTGTTAGTGTAATATATTTAATTAATTTAAATATTCCAGTAGCTGCAGAAGAAAATGAACAAGATATTATTTTTTCACCTAATTGGATGTTAGAAAATGGATATAAGGAAGAAGTAGAGGAAAATCAAGAAATATTACCATTTGCTACAAGAGTTAATGTAAACTGGAAAGTTGGACTAAAAACAGAAAAGAAAACGAAAACATTTCATAAAAATGCAGGAAGTAAAATTACTGTAGAGGCAAGTGTGTTTCCAACAAAGAAAATACGTATAGGAATTGTAGCAAAAAGTATAGGAAGAATGTATGTAGAGACAACAGATATGGCAAAAAAGACATTTAATATAAAAAAAACAGGGGAATACAGTGTTTTTGTTACAAATAAATCCGACAGTACAATACATGTAGTCGGAAATTATACAAAATAATAAAGGAAAGGAGGAGAAAAATAATAGCAAGAGTTCATGTAATATATTGGGTGGAGCCAGTGTTCATAAAAGAGCATCGTATCATATGAATTCTTATATTATTGCAAATGGTAACTAGAAACGGTAACTAATGATTTGTATGATATAGGAGGTATAGTCATGAGAAGTTTAAAAGAATAACCGCAGCGATAGCAATAATTTGCAGGGTTTGTAATTCTAATGATAACATGGGAAGTAAAGTTAGAAAAGCTAATAGCGCTTACTATCCAGAAGTTGAATGTGGATATATAAAATATTCAGGAGTAAAGTATTTGTATAAAGAGGGGTTAAAAAAGACAAAAGTTGCAACAACAGCAATTTCTCTAATGATATCAGCAGTACCTGGATGTGGATGGGGGCTTTCAGCAGTTTCCTTGGCATCATCCTATGGAGGATATTCAGCTTTAGAGAAGGCGGTTCATAAAGCTTATTATAAAAAGAAAGGAATAAAAGTATATTATAAAATTCATAAATCAGTAATGAGTATGAATAAAGTAAGATATGTTGTTGGTTAAGAGAAAGGAGCAAAAGGATGAAAAAAAAATTGCGATTAAAAACATTTCGTAAAAATATAATTCAATTGGTAATATTTCTAGGAATTGTTACCTTTTTAAGTAGCTCACAAAAATATATTCCGTATACAAGACAAGAAATTATAGTGCAGGATATAGTTCTATTTTTATTGTATTTGGTTTTGAGTATTGTAATTGATATAATCAATGAGAAAAAACAAGGCTAGTTGATTTAAGAATATGAAAAATCCATGTCATACAATGGGTGGAGCCATCTATCTGGTAACAGATAGTCGTATCACATGGATATTAAAATATTACAGTAAAAGTGTTGGGAAATCAAGAATGTAATAAAAATATTTTTAATATCCAACATTAAAAATAAGTTCATATAATGTTTTGTGATAAATGAGGCTAATGCATAATTCATAATACATAGAAAAACTACTTAAAAAAGTATTGTATTATATGGGTTCTTATATTAACAAAAATATAACTAATAGATAGAAAAGTGATTTGTATGATATGAGGAGGAATAAATATGTTTAAGATTAAACAGAAAATAGTTTTTGGATTATTATTAATGAGCACAGCAATGATATTTATGAATTATCAAGTTAAAGCAGATAATGGAGAAGCAATATTTGATCAACAGACATTAGAAGAGGTTGAGAGCAAAATAGAAGGTAAGAGAATTTTTCAAGACAAGAGTTATGATGGAAGTGAGAATATAAAAGCAGAGAGACGGCCAACAGGAGTTTATCCAACAAGAAAGGGGGTTATTTTAGTTACAAAAGATAAATATAAAGATCTAATTCCTACAGGGCATGCAGCAATTATTTATACAAAAACTTCAGTTATAGAATCGTTATCTAAAGGAGTTGTAAAAGGTAAAAACGATTGGAATAAAACAAAAACGACATGTTACGGAGTAACAGTAAAATCAACGGAACAAGAAGATGATGAAAAGGTTGCTGATTGGTGTAAAAAAAGGATAGGAAAGCCATATAATTATAATTATTTGGATGTAAAGACACGCAAAAAATTTTATTGTTCACAGTTAGTTTGGGCAGGGTATAAGGATTTATACAAAATAGATTTAAATACAGATGCTTTTGGAGATGCAATTCATCCAACAGAATTAGTAGCTACAAGTAAGACCTATAAGATATATGAAAAATAGGAGAAATTTGATATGAAGAAAAAACGAAGCATAATTCTAATAAGTATTCTAATCATTGTATCGGCTGTCATATATTTTTACAAACCAGAACAAAATAATTCCTATCAACTTGGAGTCATTATCTCAATAGGGAATAAAGATAAAAGCAATATTTTATATTATAATGACGAACTTCAAAAAACAGGACAAAAGAAGTTGAAGATCGGAAATATTGCGAGTCAGTATGATATTCCAAAGACAGTGAATGATAAAGTGTATATGATCCCAAAAGGAGTTCCATATGTAAATGAGCGGGAAGAAGTAATGGAGCTTGATCATAATATACAAAAAATAAAGTTATATAAAATAGGACGGCCGGGACTTTTTGCTTTTGATGAGAAGGATGGTGATATCTATACAACAAACTGGATAAACGGTGTATCGACTCTGACAAAATATAACGAAGAGACGGGGAAGATACAGCGATATGAAGAATCTGTTGGAATGTTTGGATATTTACATTGTGCAGGGAATTATGTTTATGTAGAAAAACAGGTCGATCAGAAAGAAGGAACGATTAATTATTTAATGAAGATTAATCGGAAAACATTAAAGAAGGTAAAAGAAATAAAGGTAAATCACAGCGAAGATGAATCCGTGTTTTTCTATTCAGATGATAAAAATCTCTATTTTTCTTCAGGAAATACAGACAAAATCTTGTATAAGATGGATTTAAAAAAAGACAAGATCAGCAAGCTCAAATTAAAAGAAATAAATCCACAGCAAATTTTACCATATAAAAATAAATTGTTTGTTACACACTGTGATCTAACCAGTGGAATGGGAAAAGCAATTTCATTGTTAAACCCACAAACAGGAGAAAGCAAAGTTTATAAATTCAAGCATAATGTAATTCAATGTCAAACAAAAGAGGACTATTTGTATATACTAAGTAATGATAGTATCTATAAATATAAATTTGATGGAGAAAAAATGCATTTAGAAGCAAGCAGTAAAATCTCTTTCAAAGGATCTTGGAAGGATGGATATATCAGTAGCTTTTTTCTGAGATAATATGTTATCATAGATGATCGAATTTTTTGAAATGATTACGAGAAATGAGGATATGAGCGTGAAAATGAATTCACACTCATATCCTTATTTT